>OLWN01000009.1_pt1 | contig 241495 bp, 211 predicted proteins | sample 1644151 | NCBI WGS metagenome assembly OLWN01 (sample SAMEA103958121, study PRJEB25191) | human gut metagenome
TGTACTCCCGGATGCGGAGCATAAGCTCCTCGCTCTTGCTTCTCATATTGTACTTTTCTCCTATCTGGAACAATAGTTCCTGATAGCTCTATTATACACATGACGCAGAAAAAAGCAAGGGGGCAAAAAGAAGGTGTGCAATCAGATGCACACCTTCGGGGAAAAATCTTCATTTTTTAACCTGACCGATGGATATGCTGGGCGTTTCATCGGCTGGTTGCCGTTCGCTGAAGCTCTCCAGCATCCTTTGAAAGCCGTCTACCGCTTCCTGCGGCGCTGTGATCTTCATCTTCCCGCCGGAGGCGAATACCCAGCCGTAGAAATTGCTGCTGAGATCAACGGTCGCCTCCACAGTGAAGTGGTTCTTGTCCACAATCTGCGTGGGAGCATCCTCCCCGAAGCGGTCGATGATGCTGTTCATGAGGGCGTTCTCGCACAGCAGCGTAACATGGCGCGTTTTGCCGGTAAGCATGGAAAATTCCTGTGAGAAATACTCCGTTACGTTAAAGCCCCTCGGCTTTTTTACGGACGATTGCTGGGTGAGTTCCAGACCGTCAATGCGGTCTACCCGGAACTTCGCAATCTGCTGCCTGTGTTCGTGGAAGCCTACGAGGTAGTAGGTATCGTTATTCCAGAGCAGGGCATATGGGGAGACGGAATAGACTTTCCCGCCGTTTCGATGCACGCGCTCCTTGGCGGGAGAGTAATCGAAGTAGCGGAAGGCGATCTTTTTTCGTTCCGCGATGGCGGTCTGGATACGGTCTACGCTGATGTAGACGCTTTCGTTGACGGCTTTTACGCGGCTGTCAATGTACAGATGCCGTTCCAGCAGTGCGGCGTCTCCGGGAGCGACAAAGGTCGTCAGCCGCTTGACCAGCTCCTTGCTTTTTCCCGGCGTGATGAACCGCGCAGATTGTACCGCGTCAATGAGGAGCTTAACCTCCGGGGCTTCAAAGTGCCGGGTTGCCACATGGTAGAGGTTCTGCACTCTGCGTTCTTTGACTATATCCACGCCGAACTCCACAAGCTGTTCAATGTCGCTGCGGAGCGTTCGCGGGTCGGCGGTGATGCCGTGTTCCTTCAATTGGGCGGAGATATCCGCAAGGGAGACCGGGTGCGCTTCGTCCGTGGCCTCCCAGAAGTATTTGAACAGGATGAGCGTGCGGTTTGTAAGTGCCATATTTTCCTCCTTTGCTGGAGCTTGTTCCTGTAAATTATAGGTCAGCTGCACTGAAGTGGATTGATGTCCATATTGTCTCCAGCAGTGGAAGGTCTTTCCCATAACTTATTTGCTGGCTCTATAATACAGTAACGGATGTTCCAATGGACTCCAAGAGAAGATTAAGCGGACGATCGCAGAAAAGACAGAATATCTGACCAAACGGCATCGGATTATTGTGGAAGGACTTTGACCGAATCGCCAAAGGATGCACATACCAGTGTCCTGACCATCATAAGTATTTATACCAAAATCTGTCCAGCAGATACCCAAGCAGCAGGCCAAGCAAAGACGATGAAAAAACCACAAGCAAGGTGTTCCAATTTGAAAATTCTGCGGGCAAATTCGGCGCGATAATCGAAAATGACGCAAAATCGGCTGACCCTGAAATATAAAAGCAAAGTAGGAGATATGCTACAACAGGGATGCAGCCAATCGTCACATTTTTAAGCAGCATGATCATGAAATAGAGGAAATTGATTATAATACCAAACTGCAATGCAAGACGCACATATTCCAGCCAGGACACCCGGAACATGATTGCTGCAAATATAATTGTGGGAAAGACCATCAGCAAATAAGCTGAACAAAGCAAAAGCAATTCGCCAACACAAGTTTTGTGGTATTTTGTGCAGGCACGAAGCGCTTCACACCCGTCGCCTTCTACCCAGACATGGAGATATCCCATCGGCCAAAGCAGTCCACATAAGGGAATAAACACTTGTGCCATGTAAATAAAAGTGCTGCGCGCCTCTGAGGGATCAACATAAAAATACTTGATAGCAGACACGCCCGGCAGCAGGCAGTATGCGATAATGATAGGAATGAAGAACAGGGGCTTACAATTACGCATAATAATGCGTAACAATTTCAAGCGCAGCCTCATCGTATCCCCCTTATTATATTTATATATCCATCTTCAAGTGTCGGTTGAATCGATTTGCCGGGTTGTTCTTCGTTGGAAAGCACACGCAGGTATGCTTCCCCATCAATTTGCTCCCTGCGCAGGATGTAGTATGGAGAAGTCAGTTCTTTCTGCCTTTTCTCTGAAACATGCCACACATGCTTCATTGCAGCCTTCCGTATATTTTCCGGCGTGTCCTGGCAAATATTTTTCCCGTGTGACAGTATGATTATATGGTCGCAAAGAGCTTCAACATCTTCCACGATATGTGTTGAAATCAAAATCGTGCAGTCCTCTCGGTGTTGAGAAATCAGATTTTTGAAGCGCAGTCTTTCTTCAGGATCAAGTCCTGCGGTAGGTTCATCAACAAGGATTAGTTCGGGATTCCCAAGCAGGGCTTGTGCAACACCAAGCCGCCGGATCATTCCGCCGGACAGTGTTTTTACCTTATCAGAATGGCGCTCCCAAAGATTTACATCTTCCAGGCAGTCATGAATGTCCTTTCCTTGGCGATTGGAGGGTATTCCTTTCAATTCTGCAAAATACTCCAGAACCTCATAAACCGTGAGCTCCCGAAATGCTCCAAATTTTTGAGGAAGATACCCCACGTTGGAAGGTGTAATGATTCTTCCATTATAACGGTAAATTCCTGCAACGCACCGCATAAAGGTTGTTTTCCCGGAACCGTTTGGGCCAAGCAAGCCATAAACGCCATGCGTTAGCTGAACAGAAATATTATCAAGAACGGTTTTCTTACCGAAGCTCTTGGAAAGGTTATCAACTGTTAGCATTCTTATTCCCCCAATCTATAAAGAAATTCTATTTGGTTGCATTCAGGAGCCGATTTTTTCAGATACTGATAAACTGCTTTCAAGACGAAGTCTTCTCGTAGCAGGTTGGCTTTATAGCTGAACAGTTCAGAAAAGAGATTGCTGGCTTCTATGTACTCTGACCATTCCTCCAAATCTTCTATTTCATTGGCAGAATCATATCGAGTAAGAATTTCAATGCTCGACCACGGGATTTCAGCAACTTCACGGCTGCCGCCAAAAATCAGATAATCCGAGAACACGTTATATAGCAGCATTGTGCTTTTCTCCTTGGGCATCGTTGCAAGTAAATGCTGTTTGCAAAGAGAATCTGCCGTAACCGACCAGTCTGCCGTAATAATATGATCGCTGAATTCGACATATCCTTCCTGACCAGAGTTGGCAGCCATAATTGTTACCGGCTGCATGAAAATGGTCTTTCCCATCAGGTCGAATGCTGCTGTTTCACCAACTTGATCGGCGAGTCTTTTCCAAGCCTCCTGGTATCCGCTGATTTTGATACTCCGGACACCGATGGGGCTATACCAGCATACGATACCCTCTTTCTCTTCGGAAACAATCATTCCTCCGTATAACGACACCGCATCAGCATTTCCAGAGAAGGTATTATCGTCGGTCTTGGGGAGATTAGATGCTACAGCCATGTTTGAATCTACATAAACTTCATAGTCTGTGGGTTCAAGATCAGTATTCACGACTATTTGCCCAGCTTCATAAAATTTCACAAAGCCGGGAACGGGATAATATGGCAAATAGCCCGGTAACGCAATGCCTTGATAATTGGAATAATACTTTCCTGCACTTCCGGAATAGGAAAAGTTCAGTTCTTTCGTTCCCATAGGCGCATATACTGTAACATAATCGCCATTTTGGTCGAAATTCAACTTGTCTCCGTTTCTGTCTTTAATGGAGTTTATAACATAACCATGGTATAAGGTAAAACGATATTCGTTCCGGTCGTTCTCTTTTAACTCAATACGAACAGTTGCCTTCGTATTGTTCCGAACAGTAAGCTCAATACAATATTTTGAAACATGAAAATCAGCCGGCAGTTCTTGCTGCTCAGGATATTTTTGGCGGTAAGTGAATTCATGTTGCAATGTCCCATAGGGTCTGTAATCTTTTCGTATAATGCTATCATTGCTGCGGCAAACGAACCGCACGCCGCAAAGTAAAGAAAGAACAATAAGAACAGAAGCCATCATATAGGTTTTTCTATTTCGTTTGGGCGTTGCGAAAACTATAGCCGCGGTCAATAACAGAATCCAGAATGCTGCAAGAACCCAACGATATGCTTCAATGGATGCCCCATATATGTCGTCTGCGACCCAACTTGTATTTGGAGCAAGAATAGAAAACCAATCGAAAAACGCCAATACCGGATATCCTAATATCGATTCGCTTGCAAATATCCTTGAGGGAACAGGGCTGCAAACCAGCGCAGAAACAATAATAATGCAGTATGCGACTTCACGAACAGTTTTTTGTGACAAGAGCGCCCCAACTAATATGGCAATTACTCCGGGCAAGAAGAAGTCAATAAAAATGCTGGGAATGGAATTAAGGAAGAACGCTGGGTAGTGAATTTGCAATTGTACATATTTTCCGAGTATCCAACCAAAGATGTTGATGCTCCAGATCAACAGCAGCGAGATCAAAACCAGACTTTGAGAGCAAAGAAGTTTCGACCTTGAAGAAGGAATAATTTCTAATGCCTCTTGTAAGGCAGATGTCCGGGGCAGGTTGGTGTATTCGTAACTTAAGAAGGAAAATACTATGTAGCCGACGATGCCGAGCTTCAAGCTGGCTACATGGAATTCTGCCAAATAATTGGAAGCATTGAAAAATCTCATCAGAAAGAAATTAGACAGCAGAAAAAGGACGGCACAAATCGCCAAATAGATAATGGAGCGAAAAAAGATTTTTATAGAAACGCTCATAGAGATGCGCATATAATCCCTCCCTATAAGAAAACGGAATTTATTCAAAAGGGCAGGGGGTAAGCCAAGAGATTATCCCCCGCCCTCAGGGTTCAGTATAAATAAGTTCATCGTATGTTAGTTCGTTAGTTCATGCCCCGTTTACCCCCTGCTTTTAGGGTTCAGTAAGCATGTCAGTCCGTTACGGTCAGCGTTCCGGATGCGCTGCATCCGCCAGATGGCAAACCGGGAACCCAAAGTTTTGCTCTGCAAAGGTAGACATAGTCGCTGTGTCCCCAAGTCCCGGTGTTTCCTGAAGCCGCAGGAGCTAAAGTGAAAGTACCATAGTCACTCCAACCGCTCCCGGAAGACAATTGCAAAGCAGCACTTACGTTATGCTGAGATGACGCACTATTGGTAGCGGAAACTTTTGCGTGATGGCACGAGAGGCTGCCGGAAGTAGCCTCATTCTGCGTAGTTTTCAAAGTCACACTCTCACTACCACTATAGGCCATCGCTGTAACAGATAGGCAGAAAACCAAAACCAGCACAACGGGAATTGCACGTAGAATTGTACGTAGAATCTTTTTCATCATTTTCACCTCCTCTATCCTTTGTGGTTTGCTTCTATTCTGAACACATAATAGAAAAGCGCACAAGCCGAAAAGAAGCTGTCCGACTCATGCGCACAAGATTACACCCCTGATACGACCTCTCCAGAATTGGGAGCCGCACCAATAGCGCCAATATGCAAAGCCGAAGCCTGTGTCGCAGGGTCGATACATGGTGTTATCTCCAATCGTTGTAGATAGACGCTTTCACATCTTCATGAATAGTATACCATATCCTAAAGGCAGTCTCAACGTCTTGATCGCTCACTTTGGGACATTTTCTTGTAAATGTGGCATAAGAACCGAGATAAATTCTCTCTTTATAAGAGGGGGAGCAAACGAAGGAAATCAAATAGCCACAGCCGCAGAGAGTTTCTGCGGTTTTTTTACGCCCATTTTCAAAATAAGTTGTTCGCGTATTTGGAAAAACACGCTTGCCCGGCGTTGTAGGCAGCAGAGGGAAAATTGCAAAGTTGCTGTGGAGAGAGTACGTGGAAGTCTCAGAGCAAACCAACAGAGGGAACGGATGCCGTCCTCCCTACGGAACGCCTTCCTTTGCTTTTGCCGGCAACCCGTTTCCATGACTCCGGCCTTCAAATTCCGTTTCACCAGCAATACCAATATAGCTAAGTGGATCGGCGTAAGTTGCTCAGTGTTCTATAAGTTGCTAAGGGAATGAAAGGGTCGCTCGTCGTGAATAATATATTTATATATTCGTGATATAATGCATATTTATACATTGACTTCGCACTCGATTTTATGTATACTATTGTTGAAAAATGGTGAATAGTTCCTACAAGAGAATGAATTAGCCGTTTTTCTACATAAATTGCGTGAAGGTTAAGTACGTCGTTCTGTGCTTTTATGCACACTCCGCAAAGCCACATGCTGCATAAATATGCATTGAGACCGCTTTGCGATCATTTTCATATCAGTCATTGCAGCTTTTCTGCATTGATTAATTTTCATGAAAGGAGGGTACTGATATGTTGAGGTTTTCCAGTAAGGTAGGTGCAACTTCTGTCGGTCGGACGGCTATTATTATGACTCCCGGCGGATGTACTTGCTGTGCAACTTGCACCACTACCACGACTTGCACTTCTGCGTGGTAAATGACAGCGACATGTTGAGGTTTTTCGGTAAGATCGGTGCAACTTCTGTCGGTCGGACGGCTATTGTTATGACTCCCAGCGGCTGTACTTACTGTGCGACTTGCACCACTGCCACGTTATCCACTTGTGCGTGGTAAATGACAGTGAGGGTCGCCTGTATAAACAAGCGAATACGGGCGACTCTCAATACTATGAGGTAGCGTATATGAATGCTGAGTTCTTTTTAACAGACAGTTGTAATATGCAGTGCTCCTTCTGCGGCGCATGGAATCAGAACGGCATTTGTAAAAAGCTGCATATTGCAACGATTAATGAGTTCCTAGACGAACTGCATGAAAACGGGTATCGTTACTTGTCGCTGTCTGGCGGCGAACCTTTTTTGTATGATGAATTGTTTGATGTTATCAGGTACGCTGCACAAAGAGGTTTTTTAATTAATGTAACTACCAATGGACTAACGATTGATAAAGAATATACAGCGCTTATCAGAAATAAAAATGTGATTACAAGAGTCAGTTTGCACACGCTGGATGCGGAGAAATATAGAAAACTAACGGGAATAGATGGACTGGAAAGAGTCAAGAAATCCGTGAAACTTCTGAAGGAGAACAATGCTATGTTCGGCTTAGGAATGACAGTTTCGAATCATAACATCCAAGAAGTAAACAATCTGGCGGACTACGCATATGCGAATAATGCCGCTTTTATCAGATATACACCCGTGTACAGAGTATACAAAGGGACGGGATACAACACAAATAAAGAGACATTTACAGTGCTTCTGAACACGATTACTCGTGTTGTACTGGACAAATATGACATTCTGGAAGTAAAACGTAAGCCAATTGTTTTTGACGAAGATGTGTTGAATATCCATTTAACGAAGCCGTGCGGTGCTGGCTCAAAAGCTTATGTGGCGCTGAATCCGGATCTTACGCTTATCGGATGTCCGGTTCTACCTCATTACTTTGAAATGCCCACTGAAACTTATTCATCATACGACAATATCCTGTCACTTAGAAAAAAATATGACGATCTGCTGGATTCTATAAGAATCGACAGATTGGAAGGGAGATGCGCAAGCTGCCCGTACAGAACATCCTGCAGGGGAGGTTGCCTCAGTATCAAACTGGAAGGAGGTTTGTCATTAACGGACGAGCAGCCGATCTGCATATACGAAATTGTTCAGGATGTCCTGTCCTGCTTGTTGGAAGAAGAGAAAAAGAAAGTACTTAATTATTGGAATTACTGGAATCAGAAAAGATCGGTCAGTACGACAAACAGAGGCTGTATCAGAAGACTGCCGATTTGGGAGGTTCATTTCAGAAGAGAATTTGATCTCCACAGCTATAAAAAACGGTAGAAAGGAGAGATTTATGGAAAAGTATGTTTTTGAAAGGGTCATCTGCGTCACTTCGGCGGGAGGGGCAAAAGTGGCTTTTGATGATCACCATAGGGTCATCAACAAATCAGCAGAGAAAGGTCTCCGCTACATCGGCTGGATTCCTGTATTGATGGATGGGTATGGTCATATTAAAGAGATTGATCTGATATTTGAAGAGCGACCAAGTAGTTAAATCGAAAAGGCTTGCCGGAAAACCACGGGAAGAGAAACATCATTATCCTGTTTGTGCTGGCAAATTTGACTTTGTCCGACAGACCCTGGTTGGCAATCTAGTTCAGCATGCCTCTGCGAGCAAAATACCTGAGGAGCGTTAGCTATTTTGCTGCTAGTTGGCTATTCCGCCACACATTTTTCAATTGTGCGGTTTTTGCCTTAACTATGAAACTTATATACGAGGAGAATTCGTAATGCAAAAGAAAAAGAAAATGACATTGGAGGAGTTTCAGGAGAATGAAACTCCGGGACTGCTTGCAATATATGATTTCACAAGCAATATCGCTATATCAAACTATATTGACACAACAGTGGTAAAAATACCGGAGGCGTGCTATTCAAGTAGCCTGCTTGCTAAGACACATTTTCTCAGCGAAACTTATTTGATGAATAGAAAAAGAAGCTCCATGGATATGGGGCTGTCTTACGGTGTAATGGGCTACTCTTCCTTTTCGGTTCGAGGCAGCATAGTTCAGCGCATACTGGCGGAAAAAGAAGAACTTGAGCACAAGAATTTGACAATACAGCTGCCAAAATACAAACATATCAAAATGCCCTTGGGCACAGCCATCCGCGCCCGCCGCAGCATACGGAAAATGACAGACGCGGCAATGACAATCGAAGACTTGTCAACAATTCTGTATTACGCAGATGGAGTCACAGGAGAGTTGACTCTGCAGTCAGGAGAAAAAGATCCACTGGCGCTGAATACGCTTGGTGACAATTGCAATGCTACGCTAAGATCGGCACCGTCGGGCGGCGGACTATTCCCGATTACGCTGTATATGGTGCTGAGAAATGTAAACGATGTCGATGATGGCGTCTATTATTATCTTCCCCTTGAGCATTCCATAAGACTGGTGAAAAAGCTTGACGGCAACCTGGAAGATGATATAAACCACGTTGCCGAATGGGGCATAAATATTGAGCAGAAAAAAATCAATGTTATTATTTTCTATGTTTATTCTCTTTACAACAATTCAAGAAAATACTCGGACATGGCTTACGATTTTGCTATGGTCGAGGTTGGTCAGATTTCAGAGAACATTCAACTGACATGCACGGCTGAAGGGATTGCGTCCTGCGACATTGGTGGTTTTGAGAAGTATAAGTGCGAAAACTTTTTAGAACTCGATGGACTGACCAAGAATATAGTAAACGTTACGATTATTGGTAAATAAAAGGAGGAGCTGTTATGTCGATCATTCGTTACGCATTATCCGACAGTGCTGTTGTTTTCAACAATCAGGTCAATGAAATCCGCATTAGAAAAGGTGTATGGAATTATGAGGAAGCAATTCTTTCCCTTGAAGCAGAAAGTGAAGCCGTCAAGGATCTGGTTTTTGCCGCCTTCAGCGATCTGGATGCTGGAAAGGCAGTGGATTTTGATGAGTATATGCAAAAATACAGTATTTCTTCAGCCGAAAAGGAAGGAATATTGAGTATGGTAACAGGACTCAAGGAACAGTGCTATATTGTTGATGCCGAGAGAAGCAATACCACACAACTGCTGCATGATTTGATCAACGGCACTTATGAAGCCGTTGGATTGCAGAATGATGTATACCTGAATCCGATCTTGTTTTTCAGCGACAACGTCATCATAAAGAAAGAGGCAGCCAGGCTGTGCGAATCCGTTTCACTGCCGATTCATATACTGACGGACGAGGAATATTCGGTCATTCTCAATTCTGATGTGGTTACACGATTTGACGGTTGCACGACAAAGAATGACTTGGCAAAAATCTGCGATATCATTGCTCCCTACTGCTGTATTGTTGGTGGAGTTGGCAAACTAAATGTCAGCTTTATGAGGAGTCTCAATAGAGCTTTGATTGAACTGAGCAAGCCTCTTTCCATGGCGCTGCTGGACGGCCCGTTCACATCGGTGTTTACGATTAAGCCTCCGGAAACAGGTTGCTTTGAGTGCATGGAACAGAGAATATTCGCCAGAATACAGGATCATCCGGTTTACAGAAGGTTTATTGATTCAACAAGAAGCAAAAAGATTAATAAGAATGCGGTTTATTACACCCCCCTTCTTTCGTCTGCCGTTTCAACCGCCATTTTTGAGGGACTTACAATCAGCGCAATAGGGAAATCAAAATTTGCAGGTCGAGCTCTGAATACCTACGTTCCGGTTATGGAGCTTCAGGTTGAGGATATTTTGAGGGTTCCGTACTGTCCTGCCTGCGGGACAATTGCCAAGGCGCAGATTGATGAAATGTACACTTCAAGCAAAAAGCTGGTTGATACGATTCTTGAAAAAATAGAATTGATATAAAGGGGATAAAATGATGTTGAAATATTATCCGTCCAATACGGTTCTGAAGAATAAGTTTTTAACCCTTTGCGGGCAGCACTATGGCATAATGGAATCGCAGATTCTAACGTCATCGCAAGGGAAATACACTCCCAAAATATCAGTGTGTACCGCAAATATGCCGGCATATCAGAAGGCCGTCATTGATGAGTGTGCAGAGATAAACCACCACTTGTCTGGATATGGAGTACATTTTGAAGAAGCAATGGTACGCCTTCTAGGCGAAGGCATTGAGCGTTATGCGTTGCTGCTTGCAAATGGATACTATCAGGATAAGCAAGTGCGAGCCAGCTACAACACTATCCAGGATTATGGGGAATCCATGCCTTGGAAATATATGATGATGTATTCGGATGAAGACTACAAAAAACTAGCATCCAATACACCCATACGCCCGATCACAAAGGATGATCCAATAAGTTGGATCAAATGTTCAAGTGTTTTCGACAAGGACAGATATATATATATCCCAGCGCAACTTATGTTTACCGGCTTTAAGAATGCGACGGGCGAAATGCTTTTTTCTCCAGGTTTCTCAAAGGGTACCGCAGCCCATGCCACGCTGAAGAACGCTCTAAAATCGGCTCTGATGGAGTCGGTCGAAGCAGACGCTTTCTGTATCGGCTGGTATGCGAAAACCTACGCAAGGAGAATTATTGTTGATAATGAAAACCTTCTAGATCTGATTGACAGTATTGTCGGGGACATTGACTGTGAAGTATTCCCGTTTGAATACTCGTTACCGGATATGCCTGGTTATTCCGTGGGTGTTGCCCTTTTGAGCAACAACGGCAAAAGACCCGCTGTTGTCGTTGGCTGTCAGACGGATCTGAGTCCTATCAAGGCATTATACAAAGCCCTGCTGGAAGCACTCGCAATTTATTATCTTGCAACCAACGGTCCTCTTCTGATGCCACATCTGTATCTGAAGAAGGTGACAAATAACAATTTTAACAACCTTGATACCAATGTTTCTCTTTGGGCAAGCACGGAAAACTATCAAGAAAAAAAAGAGTTCTTCTATACTTGGTGTAAGGATAAGGTGCTATTAAGTGCACTGGAATCGCAGGAGAGCGGCTCTGCAGAAGAAGAAATATCCGATATTCTGTCTAAATTAAGAAAGAAATCCGAATACGGAGTTTATCTAGATATTACTCCTCCTGAAGTTCACAATAAGGGATGGAAAGTTGTCAGAACTTTTTTTCCAGAACTGGTTCAGATGTGTTTGCCAAGTTTCCCGTACAGCAACCACCCCCGTATGCAAGAATTTGGAGGAATAAAAAATGGCTTACCCCATCCAGTCCCTTAAAACGGCTATGGTTTTGGCAATGCTGTGCTTACCGATTGGATTAGGCGTGAATGTATCTTATTTCCTTTCCGGAGCGATAAAGAGGAAAAAAATAAGCACAAGCTATCTGGGATTGATTATCTCATACAGTACTATCCTCACCGTCGCAATTCTTACCAGAATTGTACATCTGGAATGGGTTCGCATACGACTGGATGTATTGGGAATTCTGACAGCGATCGTCTTAGGCATAGTATGCATCTGCATTGAATATCTTGCTGGTGTTTTGCTGACGCTTTTTTTCACAAGACAATGGGTTTTCAAGCTCTCCGTTCATTCGGTCTATAGTGATACCCAGAAAGTTGATATGTGGGATGTCGTGTTCATCGGAGTGTTTGTGATTCTGGAAGAGCTGGTTTTTAGAACTGCGGTTATAAACATTCTTTTTGGACTGGAATTCCCGACGGTGGCTATCGTGGTAATTGCTATATCTGTTTTTGCACTGAATCACGTACAATGGGGATTGTTCGCACTTATTCAGAAGATGTTTAGCGGATGCGTTTTTGTTCTCCTCTATCTTCTGTTTGATTATAATATACTGATTCCCGTTATTGCGCACTGTGTTCAAAATTATACCCTCCTGTGGCTTCGCAAGCCTGAGCGAGCGGAAATACTGGGCAGGAGGAGAAAGAATGAATAAATATTTTGATCTTGCCGTTTTCCTGATTGCAGCTACTCTGTTCTCCGCAGTCTGGGGCAGATCAGTGGAAGCACTTGCAAAAAGCAGAACGGTCAACAAGCTCTCCCTGCGTATGATGAGCCATTGTCGTGCGCCTCAGGATAAAATCAGGTTTTATATCATCTGGCTCAGTTATCTGCTTGAAGGTCTCCTTGGAATTGTTCTTGGCAGCGTGATATACGGAATAAATCCACTAGACTTGTTGATTCCGATTCATATATCTGATACTATTCTCTTTACGCTTGCTGGATTTATTCTTCAGTTGGAGGTATCATCAGTTCTGCTCTTAGTCTGCTCCCTGCTTAAAAGCGATGTGAATTGGTACAGAGTAATTAGCGAAATCAATTGGGTTAAAGTGTCTTTTAATCTTCCTAAAAAAATGAGAATGCTGTATCCAACAAGCGCAGCACTGTTTGAGGAGCTTTTCTTTAGATGTATTATCTTTTTTGTGCTTCTCAAGAGATTTGACTGGATTCCGCTTCCGGTAATGATGATGATTGTTGCAGCCCTGTTTATAATCGAGCAGGTTGTGTGTACACAAAAAGTGAATCAGGCTGTTGCCATGGCAGTCGGTGCACTAGCGATTTCGTTCGCAGGTTGTTTGATGATTGTGATAACAAATAGCATTATTCCTGCTATCATCTGTCATGAAATGTACGTCATCTTTTATCTGAAAAAGTAGGTACCACGGCAATGACACAAACGACAATTGCATGAGTAAATATTTTGTGAACAGAAAGGTAAAAGCAACCGCAGAAAACGGTCTGCGTACCGTTCCGTTGGCTATGCGGCGTGTGCTTAGTTCGTATTTCCACAAATACTCTCAAGCATAGGGCATCGAAACGACGCCATTTTCATAAGATGTTCATAAATTTGTAACTCATGCAATTGTCTTGAATGACACATAGAAAAGTTGCAGAAAGGTGCAGAGTATGGTATAATAAAATTGTTCGGATATACCTTTATGCACGCAACGGAACAGATAAAAGTGCAGACAGCGAAAAGGCGTTTCCGAAGCTTATCAAATCTGCAATGGGGGCTTTCTGGAACTCCCTATGTGGCAGGATGAATATACCCTTCCAAAGCGTCTGCTTTAGCGTAGCACATGTCTTTGGAGTGAGTCAAAAAAAGCTACTAATCATAAAGGAGAGACAGGTATGGCTGTAACCGTTGAAGGATTGGATGTCCGATACAAGGACAAACACGCAGTAAAGGGTGTTTCCTTTCACGTTGAAAAAGGGGAAATCTTCGGGATGATCGGTGCAAACGGTGCCGGAAAGACCACTATCATAGAATGCATCGAAGGACTTCGTACCAAATACAAAGGCACTATAAGTGTTTTGGGTGTTGACCCAAAGCACAATAGAACTGAGCTGTATAAAAGAATTGGTGTACAGCTTCAGGAAACGACCTATCCTGACAAGGTAAAAGTAAACGAGATTGGAAAACTTTTTGCCAGCTTCTATCCAATCGCCGCCAATTTTGACGATCTGCTGGCGGAGTTTGATCTGACAGAGAAGAAGAACTCCTACATCGGCAAGTTGTCCGGCGGACAACGTCAAAAGTTGTCGATTATCCTTGCGCTGATGGCTAATCCCGAGATTGTGTTCTTAGATGAAATCACAACGGGACTGGATCCAAAGTCTAGAAGGGATATTTGGGAAAAAATCAAAAGCCTGAAGACAAGAGGCATCACAGTCTTTATGACCACGCACTTTATGGAAGAAGTGGAATATCTGTGTGACCGTGTTGCCATTGTAAGACAGGGCGAGATTGCCGCGCTGGATTCTTTGTCGAACCTGATTGAGAACGCCGGTGTGCCGGATATAATTTCCTTTGAATGTGGTAAGGAGTTGAATCCGAATACCATAGGTGGCTGGGGGGAAACGACAGACTGCAAAAAAGACGGAAACAAATACTTTGTTGAGGGCAACGCTGAGCTAATCCTGTCAAGGCTGTACGGCTTCACAGAAAAGAACGGTGCGGTGATACGGCATATCGAAGTAAAGCGACCGAGTATGGAGGACATCTTCTTCAAATACGCTGGAGAATCTCTGGAGGACAGTGCTGCAGAAGAAGCTGCAAAGAAGAACGGCGGAAAGAAGGTGAAGAAGGGATGAAGTCTCAACTGCAATGGATCAATATTGAGTTCAAATGTTTTTTCAGAAACTTTATAACCATCTTCTTTACCTTGATTTTCCCGCCTCTTTTCCTCATACTATTCGGAGAAATCTACGGTAACAATCCTACGCCAATGTTCGACGGACTCGGAACGGTAGATGCATCGCTTCCCGCCTACATCTGCATGATTTTCTGTGTGACAGGCATCATGTCCCTGCCGCTGTCGCTGACCAGTTACCGGGAAAAAAAGATATTGAAGAGATTCAAAGCAACACCGACAACCCCGGCTCAGATTATTGTTGCCCAGATTGTTGTCAATCTGCTGATGACGGTTATTGGAGCCATACTGCTTGTGATTATCGCCAGACTGAGATATTCGGCGGCCTTGCCTGCGAATCTACTGAATGTGGCGATTGCTTTTTTGCTTGGTGTGCTCTGCATCTTTTCCATGGGCTTTGTGATCGCCAGCGTAATCGACAATTCAAAGGCAGCAACGGCGATAGCAAATGTTGTTTATTTCCCTATGCTCTTCCTTTCCGGTGCGACGATCCCAATCGAGACCATGCCGGATACTGTCCAGAGCATTGCTAAATTCATACCCCTGACCCACGCTGTTGAAATGATGAAGGGAGCATGGGCTGGAAAATCCCTGTTGAACTTCGGAACGCAAATCCTTGTACTGCTTGCCATCATTGTGGTTTGCATTACTGTCAGCATCCTTTCGTTCAGATGGGATTCCGACAACGTCTGAAAAAACCGTGTAAAACAAGGTGTTGTTGCAGAAGTAAAACTCTGCGGCAACACCTTGTTTTAAGATTAACTGTTAAGGCCGCAATGAAACGGAGATAAGCCGCCAGACCATTTGTAAACACAAATAAGGTCTACTAAAAAGGTAAACTGGTTTAGCAACGATGTTGCAAAATGCGGATGCGGTTTAGAGCTAATTATAGCGAAACATGATGAGAGAGCCAAGACGGAAGCCACCTTCGATAATATTAGCCAAGAACGCAATCCACCGGCTACGGCTTTTGGGCACTGAACAATTACACAAAGAGCAGCCATAGCGTTGGCAAGCAAGGTCTTTTGGAGCCAAAAGACACCAGGCGGAGACTCTGACGAGTCCCCGCCTTTTGCTTGATGGGGTGTTCCCCATACCCCCTGTAACACAGATTTCATCTGTGGCTGCGCGATGTGCCATCGCTATTTTTCCTCGCGCTGCCGCTCGGTGGTCTGCCGGTTCTGTTCGTCCAGCCCCAGCAGGTAGGCGGCGTTCGCCTTGTGGATCAGAAGCTCACGCATCTGCTCCTGCGCCCGGTGGTACTCGGCGTAGGCCGCCTTTTTCTCTGCCAGCAGCCTTGCAAATTCTTCGTTCAGGCTCCTGACCGTGGGCAGCTTTTTCAGGCCAAACGCATCAAAAGCTTTCTTTGCCGCCTTGTGGATGAGGATATCCCCCTCATGCTCCGCAAGGTATTTTTTCGAGTACCCCTCCTTGCGGTAGCCGGTGTAAACGCTGCGGGTTCTGGAATAGTTCATGATGTGCGTCCGCAAAGTCTGTATCTCGCTCATACGCGCTTCCGCCGCCTTTATGGTCGCCTTCAAAGCATAGAACCGCTTCTCCGCATCGGCGGCTGCATTGACAAGTGCGTCGAAATCGGCAAAGCCCTTTTCCTCCAGATATATCAGCGTCTTTGCCATCTGCTTGAGCTTTACCACCTTCATCGCCTGATCGTAGCGGTAGCCTTTTCCTGCGTTGAGCTTCGCCTCAATGTCGGAAATCAGCGTGGCGCGCTCCCTGCGCTTCGGATATTTTTTCCTGACGAAGGGCTTGTGCGTTTTGCTTCCGGCGATAACCGCGCGCAGCTCCTGCTCGGAATATCCCTCGCCCAGGGAATCCAGACGGATGCTCTGTTTCTGGTTTTCGTGCCGCAGCGACAGCCTGCCCTTTCGGGCGACGGAATAGCCGGAATCCTTCAAAAGCGCCAGCAGCGCGTCGAAATCCTGGGGCTGCTTTTCAAGCGCCGCGTCTATCGCCATGCGCAGAAGATCCCGGTTGGAGAGCTTGTCGTGACCGCCACGCCATTTGTTGTAGCTCAGCCCGTGTTTCTGTGGATTCTCCACCACGGACAGCCGGTGCTCGGCGCAGATCAGGTCGGACAGCCTGCGGACGGCGCGGTAGCTGCCGATGAAGTTCTTGAACTTCCGCGTACAGTCCAGCGCCGTGGAGTTCCAATAGATGTGGTTATGGATATGCTTTTTGTCGGTGTGGGTGCAGACAAGGAAGGCGTGTTCGCCCTTTAGGAAGCGTTGGGCAAATTCGTACCCTATGCGGTTGGCCTCCTCCGGTGTAACCTCTCCCGGCTTAAAGGACTGCCGTACCTGATAGGCGATGACGTCGCTTTCCTGCACCCGCCCGGTCAGCTCCCGGTACTCCCGCTTGGACAGGGCAAATTCGGAAACGGCGGTCTCCGGCTCGCAGGCGAACGCGGAGATCAGCGTGCCTCCCTCGGTCTTATCCGGGTTCATGCCATACTCCGTCCGGTCGGCAAGGCACTGCGCCAGCGTCTTGCCCTTGTTTAAGTGCATGGGTATGATTCGTGTGGTCGCCATATTCCCTCCATGGAAAAAGGCGCAGGAGGGAGCCTGCGCCTTTTCACATTCCGTATATTCCGTTTATCCGTAGATTCGCTCCTTGAGCAGTATTCTCATGCCGATAAACCGCGCTGTGAGCTTCACCGCCAAATAGTGCAGTCCGTAGGGGGACAGCAGAAACGCAATGCCCAGACAGATGCAGCCGTTCTGCACGTTGCCGTCCACAAAGTAAAAGAAGCCTGAAAGCAGAAACAGGGCGGAGGCGATGACGCAGACCACGGCGGAAGCCTTGAGCGCCAGCGTGAGCGCCCATTCCACGATCCACAAAACCAGCATAAGGGGCGCAAGCAGCAGTTTCAAAATAAATTTCATAGTCGTTCACGTCCTTTCCGGTTTCATTGTATCAGGGGACGGGCACGGGGAGCAAGGATGCGGAATATCTATTGAATCCTTGAGAGCTTCATCAGGATATCGTTGGCAAGCTGCCAAAGCTGCTTCTGCTTTTCCAGAATCTCCGCAAGGTCGGTGTCATAGGCTCTGCCGCTCTCGTTGAGCCGTTTGGCGATCTGGTTGATGTTGTTGCTCGTGTAGCGCAGAAGCGAGATCATCTGCTTCAGCTCCGGCAAATCCAGCCTGATCACCAGCCCGTCCAGTGCCATCTTCCGCAGGAACGCCTCCTGATTGGTAACGCCGACCCGCGCCATCTTTTCCTTCAGCAGCCGGTGCTCCTCCTCCGTCAGGCGAACGGAGATGCGGATGTTCCGGCGCATGAACTGCGCGCTCACAGGGACGGCTCCTTTGTCTTTTTGACTCCCTCCGCCGCCGCTTCGGGCGGTCTGCTTTTCAGTCTGCCGAGCACCGAGGGCCTGCGCTCATGCGCCCTTGCGTCCTCCCGCGCCAGCCCGGTAAACAGGTCAACCAGCCCGCTGTGGCTGTTGACCGCCAGATAGCAGTTCCGATCCGTCCCCCATGCGTCGGGGTTCTCCGCGACGGGAACGGTCTTTGCCCATTGTTTGTTATCCGCAGAGAACCGTGCGTCCCAATCCTTCTGCCGGATGGTAATCGCCAGTACATATAAAATGCGCTCATGCCCGAACTGCTCCGCCACCTGCGCGACGGCTTCCCTGTGCAGGACGTTATCGCAATAATGCTCGGAGATCGCCTTCTCGATGGCCTCCTTGCAGGCGGCATTGGCCCTGTTGGAGGCGCGGTAAAGCTCCAGCTCGCCGTTTTCACGGGCGTGCTCGGCGGGAAATCTGTAAACGGGAATATCCTTCATATTGGTGCATCCTTCCTTTCATTAAGCTGTAGTGAAGCGGCTCCGACAAAATCCGTTCTTCGTCGGAGCCGCTGGTTTTTATCGTTCCTCCTTGCCCCTGTGCCTGATTTTGTCCTCGGCGCAGGGCTGGGACAGCGGCGCTTTCAGCTTTGCCAGCACGGAGGGACGCTCCGCCCTTGCGCTCTGCACGGCGGGCGCGTCCTCCGCCATCTGCTCCATGGGCGTGCGGTCGTCGATGTTCAGCTCGGCGTTGAGTTCAGCAAGCCGCGCGGATTTTGTTCGCAGCTCATCCTCCTGGGGGAAGGGCTTGCCCAGCTCCGCCTTTGCCGTCTCCATCTGCGCGGTGAGCGCGTCCAGCGTGTTTCTGACATTCTGCAATCTGTCCGACATGGCGTTCAGGGCGTTGTCAATGCGGGTGAGGTTGCCCCGCGCGTCCTTACCCAGCGTCACGCGGTGGTTCATTTTGCCCTTGAGGGTGAGAATAAAGTCCCGCCCGAAGTCCTCCACGGTCAGGGACATGGCAAAGCCCCGGTAGCTCCCTATGGGAACGGGCTCCATGCCCTTTGCGTCCTTGAAGGCTTCCAGAATGGCAGCGCCTGCGTTGTCCTTGTCGGTGAGAAGGTCGCCCTTGACCTCCATACCCGCAAAGCCGTCCACGGGGTGCGGATGTGCCGAGAGCGTCTGCATATCGGCGGTGAAGCCCTCCACGAAGCTCTCGTTCTGCCGGATCTGTTCGGGGAAATGCCTGAGCAGATTGTCCTCCAGACGGAACTGCTGGCTCTGGTGGCTGGCTTTCATCAGCTTCAGACGGGCGACGTCCACATCCAAGTCCATCTTCTCCTTGATACGCTCGTCTCCGGCGCACAGCGCCTTGATCTCGGCGTAGGAAAGAGCGGTCTCGTCCACATCCTCGCAGGAGCGAACAGGGGATTTTGAGGTCATGATCTGGGAGATGAACTTCTGCTTATTCTCCACCGTCTGCCAGAGGTAGGCGTCGAAGGTGGATTCCGTGACGTAGCGGTAGATGTGTACCTCCTTGTTGCGGTTGCCCTGACGGATGATGCGCCCGCTGCGCTGCTCCAGATCGCCCGGCCGCCACGGGCAGTCCAGGTCGTGGAGCGCGACGAGCCTGTCCTGCACGTTCATGCCCGCGCCCATTTTGAAGGTGCTGCCCATGAGCACACGCACCTGACCGGAGCGCACCTTTGCAAACAGCTCCTTCTTCCGCGTCTCGGTGTTGGCTTCATGGATGAATGCGATCTGCTCGCGGGGGATTCCTCTGGCGACGAGCTTTTCCCGGATGTCGTCATATACCGTGAAGCCGGGTTCGTCGGGATTTTCCTTGTCGATCAGCCGCTCGACGGCGTTGAGCTCCGGGCTGTCCAGATTCCCGCCCGCCGTCTTTGCCGCCTTCGCCCCGGTTGCGCCGGTTTTCGGGGTGGACAAATCACAGAACACGAGCTGGGTCAGCCTGTCCGCCTGCCCGTCCTGCCAGATGCGGTGGATGTTGTCCACGCAGCGATTGACCTTGCTGTTCGGATCGTCCGGCAGGTCGGGGTTGATGATGCGCTGGTCAAGCCCCAGCTTGCGCCCGTCCGAGGTGATCTTGAGCATATTGTCCGTGCTTGGGTCTACAAGCTGGGCGTGTACCCTTGCGGCGCGTTCGGACAGCTCCTGCACCATCTGCTTCTGTATCTCCGTGGGCTGCGCCACCTCGTTGTGATAGATGGGCGTGGGCGTAGGCAGGTTGAGCTGGTCGGAGGTCTTGATATCCGCCGCCTCCTTGAACAGGGTCATGAGCTCAGGCAGATTAAAGAACTTGGCAAAGCGCGTCCTCGCCCGGTAGCCCGTACCCTCGGGAGCCAGCTCGATGGCAGTCTGCGTTTCCCCGAAGGTGGAAGCCCAGCAGTCGAAGTGGGCAAGCCCCTTACTGCGAATGGTGTTGTGTTGGAGATAACGCATCATGGTGTAAAGCTCCGTCATTGAGTTTGAGACAGGCGTGCCCGTGGCGAACACTACGCCGCGGCTGTCGGTGATCTCATCGATATACCGGCACTTGAGCAACATATCCGAAGATTTCTGGGCGTCGGTGGCGGAAAGCCCCGCCACGTTGCGCATCTTGGTGTAGAGAAAAAGATTCTTGTAGTTGTGCGCCTCGTCCACATACAGCCGGTCTACGCCCAGCTGCTCAAAGGTCACAACGTCGTCCTTTCGGGAGCTGTCCTGGAGCTTTTTGAGCTTGGCTTCAAGGCCGCGCTTGGTGCGCTCCAGAGACTTAATGGTGAACCGCTCCGCCCGCTGGCTTTTCAGCTCCCGCAGACCTTCCTCCACCTCGAAGATCTGCTCCGCCAAAAGCCGCTGCTGCCGCTCCATGGATACGGGTATCTTCTCAAACTGCGAGTGGCCGATGATAACGGCGTCGTATTCGCCCGTGGCGATGCGGGCGCAGAACTTCTTGCGGTTCTTCGGCTCGAAGTCCTTTTTCGTAGCCACGAGGATGTTGGCGGAGGGGTACAGCCGCAGGAACTCGCCCGACCACTGCTCGGTCAGGTGGTTGGGAACGACAAACAGGGACTTGTGGCACAGCCCCAGCCATTTGGATTCCATGGCAGCGGCTACCATCTCGAAGGTCTTGCCCGCGCCCACCTCGTGGGCAAGGAGGGTGTTGCCGCCGTAGAGCACATGGGCGACCGCGTTGAGCTGATGCTCCCGCAGCCGGATCTCCGGGTTCATGCCCGCAAAGGTGATGTGGCTGCCGTCATATTCGCGGGGTCTGGTGGAATTGAACAGCTCGTTATACCTTGCGACCAGGGTGTGCCGCCTGTCGGGGTCGCGCCATATCCAGTCCCGGAAAGCGTCCCGGATGGCCTGCTGCTTCTGCTGGGCGAGGGTGGTTTCCCTGGAGTTGAGCACGCGCCGCTCCCTGCCGTCCGCATCGTGCTTGGTATCGTAGATGCGCACGTCGCGCAGATTCAGGGTATCTTCAAGAATCTTATAGGCGTTTGCGCGCTCCGTGCCGTAGGTCATATATGCGGCAATATTGCTGTAACTGACCGCGTTCTTGTTCCTGATGTTCCACTCGGCGGTGAAGGCGGAATAGTTCACGTCGATCATACGCTGTTGGTAAAAAGGCGTCTCGAAGGTCTCCCACATGAACTCCCGGATATATGCAGGGTCGATCCAGGTTGCTCCCAGCCGCACCTCTATCTCCGAAGCATCGAGGTCTTTGGGCTGCGCCGCTTGCAGTGCTTCCACGTTTCCGGCGTAATCGCCCTCGAACAGATTCTGAGCAGACTGTGCGATGCGCAGCTTTTCCCTTACATTGCCGGAGAGGTACTCGTCGGCGGTCTCCCAGCGCTTATTTTCGGGATTGCGGAAGATAACTCCTCGAAGATCGGAGGCAAGAGCGTCCTCGTCCTTGCCGGTAAGCTGCGCCATATACGCCATATCCACACAGGCTTTTTCGGAGATGGACAGCGCCAGCGCCTCCGAAGCGGTATCCACGCTGGTCACGGCCTCGTGCGCCCGTATGGTTCGCCTGGTGAACATATCTGCCTTGCGCTTGAGGTTTTTGTCCTCGTCCAGCTCCTCCAGAGAGCAGAGCAGATAGTAGGAGCTGTCCTCGGCAAAGGCCATGGCGTTGGCGCGGGAGTTAATAAGCCCATACTTTGCGGTGAAGCCGTCGTAGAGGGTGTTCAGCTCCGCCTGCGTCTGCCGGATGGTTTCATCCGAAATAAAGCCGTCCATCTGCTCAGATATGAGCTTCTGCACGCAGTCCCGCAGCTCCACCATGCCCTTGGCACGCTCCTTTGCGGTGGCGTTGAAGTCAGGCTTGGTCATGATGCTGTTCTGCCGGTAGTACAGCTCCCCGTCCACCACGGTGTAGGAGAAATTCCGCACATTCGGGTCTGCCGGGATGGTCTCCACGATGGTCTCATCCTCGCCCAAATCGGGCAGCTCCGCTTCCGCGTAGGTTCCACGGATATTCCGAATTGCGCCGCTGAGCTGCTCCGCAAGGTCTGCGCCCTCGATGGGCGCAACGGTAAAGTCCTGCCTGCCGTACTGCGTGCTTTCCGAGGTCTGCCGCCCCAGCACCATCTCCGGGTGGTCGATGAAATACCGGTTGATGGCAAAGCCGTCCGCGTTCGCTCCAAGGTGTACCCACTCCGGCTCGATGTCGATGGGCCTGTCCCTTTTCTGCAAAAAGATGATGTCGCTGACCACATCCGTACCGGCGTTGGCGCGGAACGCATTGTTGGGCAGGCGGATCGCGCCGAGGAAGTCCGCGCGCTGGGCGATATACTTCCTTGCGGCGCTGTCCTTGGCGTCCATGGTGTAGCGGGAGGTGACGAAGGCCACCACGCCGCCCGGACGCACCTGATCCAGCGCTTTTGCGAAAAAGTAGTTGTGGATGGAAAAACCGAGCTTGTCAAAAGCCCGGTCGCTGACCTGATACTGTCCAAACGGCACGTTGCCCACGGCGAGGTCGAAGAAGTCCTTTCGGTCGGTGGTTTCAAAGCCGGCCACGGTAATATCCGCCTTGGGATAGAGCTGCTTTGCGATTCTGCCGGTAATACTGTCCAGCTCCACGCCGTAGAGCCTGCTGCTTTTCATGCTCTCCGGCAGCATACCGAAGAAGTTGCCCACGCCCATGCTTGGCTCCAGAATGTTCCCGGTCTGGAAACCCATATTCTCCACCGCGTCGTAAATGGCGCGGATAACGGTGGGGCTGGTGTAATGGGCGTTGAGGGTGGAGGCGCGGGCGGCGGCGTATTCCTCCGGTGTGAGCACGCCTTTCAGTTCATCATATTCAACGCGCCATCCTGCCTTGTCTGTGTCGAAAGCGTCCGCAAGCCCGCCCCAGCCGACGTATTGGGAGAGGATATGCTGTTCCTCCGGTGTGGCGTTTCTGTTTTCGCTTTCAATCTGCTTCAGCGTGGCGATTGCCTTGATGTTGCGCCAGAATTTCTCCTTTGCACCGCCCTTGCCGAGATTGTCGTCCAAAATGCGGAAGTTTTCCGCAGGCGGCAGCGGTGCGAAAGGCTCGTCTATCTCGGCCTGAGAGATGGCATCATCGGGGTCGGGTACAAATTCGCCCATTTCCGAAAGTGCCGCTCGGCCTTCCTGTTCCAGAAGCAGCGCTTCTTCCTCGCTCATAGCAGGAGGTTCAGGCTCGGCGGGTTCCGCAGAGGGTGGGTCATGCTCCGGCTCGTCAAAGCGCAGGGTACGAATCTCTACATCATAGGGGAGGTTGTTTTTGTCGGCGGGATATACCGCCACGGTTTCCTCGGTGTAGGTGTGGTTTGGTTCTTTTTCAGGGACAGCCGTATTCTCTGCGGCGGTCTTTTCCGGCTGCGGATACCGCTCCATGAGCCGCGCGAAGCTCTCCCTGCTCTCCGCACGGGAAACGGGATAGCGAAGCGACGGATCGCGGAGAGAAATATCAAAAAGACCGATGCTCTCAATAATAAACGGCTTGCCGTTTTCCAAATACACCGTATCCCCTACGGAATACGGGAACGGTTCTCTCTGCGGGGCAGGAGCCGTTTCTTCCGGTTCATGCCAGCGGTATTGCTCCACATCCTCATCCGAAACATGAATGAGGTCGCTGAAATCGAGGTTTTCCAGCTCGTTGGAAATAAGCTCCTGCAAAGAGCCGTACTGCCGGGTTTCCAGATGCTCGTCATCCAGATAGCGCTCCAGCCGGTAATTCACAAGGTCGATGTTCACCTGAAGGGGAATCTCATCATCGGTGACGGTGGTGTAGGCGACGCCGATTTTCGCCGGGTCGCTGAAATCCGCCTCTGAGCCGTATTCACTCCGGCAGAAGTCGGAGATCAGCCCCTTTGCACGCTCTAAAAGCGCCTGCTCCGCCTGTCCTTGCAGCTCCAGCCGGTACGCCTCCGCCTGCCATTCGCTTGTAAATTCCTCGGTCACGCCGTCCGCGTCCACATAGTAGCCGTGGGTCTCGTCGTCCCACACGGCGTACAGGGTACGGAAGCCCCGGTCAAGGCTTACCACATGGAAACGGTCTGCGGGGATAATGGTTTCTGAGGTCGGCTCACCTCCCGCTACCTCTGCGTGCGCCCGTTCATCCGGGTAATCACCGTAGATACGCAGATACTTCCGTGCCTGCTGGTCGTAGATGGCTGCGCCGTCATACGCAAAGCCGTCGCTTTCCATCGTGCCGTCCACATAACCCTGTGCGGCTTTTTCTGCTTCTTCCAGCGTTTGATAGTCCCGCTTCTCATCAAAGCCGTTTTCAAAGTGATGATACACTACGACCTGATACTGTGGTGCCATCCGGTCGGCATAATCATCAATCATTTCTTTCGTCAGCCATTCCGGTTTTTGGGGGAGCGCGTCATAAAGCTCCCGCATTTTGACGATCTGTGCATAGACGCTGCCCGCCCACAGATGCTTTTCTGCGCGGTTGCCTGCGCCAAGAAAGTATTCGCAGTCTGCCCGCAGCCGGTCTAAAATCAGGTAATTCCGGTTCTGCTCCAACACAGACTTTTCTTGCTCTGTGAAGAATTTATCCTCACGGATGAGCTGTGCCAGTCGCCGCTGCACCTTCGGCCACGAGAGCATAACCGGCTCGGAATTGCCCACGGAGATTTGCAGCGGTTTAGAGGTATCCTTCAAGCCGTACTCCCGCGCCAGCCATGCGGCAGTTTCCCTTTCACGCCCGTGCTGCTCCATATACCGAACAACCGCCTGCTTGCTTTCAATTTTTCCGTTCCAGCTCTGCAAGGCAGCGTCAATGTCCGCCTGCGTCACCTTGTAGGGAGAGGGCGTGACCATCGTTGCCAGCGTGGGATACAGCTCGTCCAAAAGCTCCTGATGGAGCCGGTTGTGGAAGGAGGGCATATCGAAATAGAGGTGCGTGAGCTGCAAATCCTCAGACGCCATAACGATGCGCCGGATGGCGGCAGCGCCCTCCAGATAGGCGTTCTCCTGGTCAGAGTTGCGGCAGGCGTTGAGAAACGCTTCATCCCTGGAAAGCGCGTTGCCCACGCTCAGGCGGTATCGCTCGAACAGCTCCTGCACCGTGGGCTGAGCCTGCTCTGCGGCAGGGTCTCGGAATACCCTCGTACCGTCTGCGCCGAACTCCGCTTCATATGCGTTGATGGCGGCTTCCGCCTCATGATCCACGGAACGCATGGTGTAGGTGCGCCGCTCTGGGCTGTTTTCGCCCTTTGTGGAAATGGTCACATCGTACTTGTCTCGCAAACTTTCCACATATTCTTCCAGCCGATCCGCTGGAACGCCGCACATCTCCACACGGCCAGCGCCGGGGATGTTGCGGGTGGTCAGATTCATATTCAGCAGCTCCGCTGCCTGCTTCGCGTCCTCGCCGTACATCTCAAAGAAATCGCCCACCTGAAACAGCACGATGTCGTCCGGGTGGGCTTCCTTTACGGCATTGTAGTCATTCCATGCTGTGCTTCGCTCTGCGGTCTGCCGCTGAAGCTGCTCAAAGCGCGCCTTTTCCTCCGGGGTCAGGAAACGGTCTTTTCGGATCAGCTCAGAGATACGCTTGGCGACGTTCGCCCAGTTCAGCTGAATTTCCGGACAGTCCTGCTTTTTCAGGCTGATGCCCTTGCCGCTGTGATCCTCGCCGCTGTGGGTAGCGCCGGATACCGCGTGGGAGCTGCCCCCGACGCCATATTCCTTTTTCAGAAAGTCCGCCTGTTCCTTGGGGGTATGCTTTTCTTTGAAATGGGCGTAGATGCGCCCCTTGCTCCCTTCAATATTGCTGCCGCGAGTCAGGGTCGCGGCGATCTCGTCCTCGGTAATAAACCGCTGCACGGCGGGGATCTCCGCCATTTCGGCGCGGTACTCTCTGCGGGGCAGGGGCAGCTCCCGTAAACCCTGCTCGATTTTGTCCGGCTTGTGGTAATGGAAGCGCAGCAGGCTTCTGTCCTCCCGGTAGTCGGTCTGGAACTGCATAAAATCTTCCAGAAGAACCTCGCGGAAAGCCGGTTCCGTCAGCCGCTCGGCAAGCCGCGCCGTTTCCTCCGGGAAACCGCCGCCCCGCATATCCGACAGGCAGGAGAGATAGCCCTGCGCCCGCGCCTTTTCGCTTAAATCCTGCCGTAGATACCAAATAGACTGCGCCAGCTCCGTGCGCTCGTGCCCCGGTGCTTCCGCAAGCTCCACGTTGGCGGCGTATTCGCCCTGAGTGAGAAGCTGCCCGATGCGCTCCGCCGCCTCCTGCCAGCTTACGACCTTTGCGGAGGTCAGGTATCTTGCCGCGTCCCCATTGGCGATGTGGATGCCATCGTCGGCGTACCACGCGGAATATCTGCCGTTTTCGGTGACAACGCCGTTGCCGCCGTGGAAGCTGCTTTGAAGAAACGCCGCGATTTCTTCCACGCTCTTGCCCTTGGAGAACTCCGTGGCGATCTTCATGCGGGCATAATCGGCGTTGCCCTCCATGCGCAGAATGTGGTCGATATCCGACTGCGGGATGGACATGGAAAAAGCGGAGGGCGTGTAGCTCTCCGCTTCTGCGATATATGCGATTTGCTCTTCCTCCGTGGGGAACAGGCTCAGTTGGTATGCCTGCGGTATCGGAGGCTGCGCCGGTTCCGCTTCCGGCGCGTCATTGGTCAGTTGTACACCAGCTCGCTGAGGATGATCTCCTCGGCCTGCGCTTTCAGGCTGTTCATCAGCCCCACCCATTTCATCTGGTCGCGGGCTTTCAGCTCCTCCGTCACGCCCGCCGACTTCATCAGCTCCGGCATCATCTGCTCCAATCTCCGATTCGCCGTCTCGTCGATCTCCCGCAGGTGCGGGAACAGCTTCTCCGACAGCACCAGACGGCTGTACAGCCCCGGTCTGTGCTCCTGAAGGTAGCTCCTGCGCAGTCTCCCGTACTTGCCCAGGGGTCTCGCGTCCTCCGGCGTCTCGCTCAGCGTCAGGTCGGGAATCAGGTAGTCCCCGTTCTTGGTGTAGGTCAGCTCTGTCATGGCTATGGCTCCTTTCCGCGAGTTTCTCGCGCTCGTAATTCTTGATGGTAACTTCGATCTGCCGCAGCACCTCTCCGTTGATCCTGCTCACCGCCGTGCCCAGCTCGGCGGCGGCTTCCGGGGTGTTGAAATCGAAGATGCTCAGGAAATCCTCATGCTCGAAGCGGTCGTCCGCTTCAAGCCCGCAGCGGGACATGAGCGAGTAGGCGATGCTGACGGCGGCGGCGCTTTGAAAGGCCGCTCCTACGTTGAACTCATCATACCCGTAAAGAAAGGAATCGTCAACGATGGCGAGGATATCCCGCTTATAGTCCCGCCAGTATTCCTCCGCAAGCTGAGACGCGATGCGCTCAAGCTGGTCAGGGAGCCCTCCTTTCCCGTCCACACCGTAGCGGCTTTCCAGCATGGCGCTTACCGCGTCCGCGTGTTCCTCCCGGTATTCCCAGAGGTAGCGGCTCTTGGGAAATTCTCTGCCGCCCGTATCCGACACGTCGAACACATACCGAAGCCTCGGCCTTTCGCCGCTGCTGTCGATGAGGGCGATGCCCTTGGAGCCCCTGCGGACATACCGGCCCATCTTTTCGTTCCAGAAGTCGTACTCCGCGCAGGCGGTGGCGTCCGGACGCTGGGCGTGGATCATGACCTGCTCGGCGTAGGGGTATTTGTACAGCCTTGCGGCGGTGGTGAGAAAGCCCGTCCAGCCCCGGTAGCTGCCGGTGATCTGCCGCTGCGCCTCGTCCGCCATCTGCATATACGTTTGTAGCTTGCTCGGCATATTGTTCCTCCTTCATGGCATAAATTTAGAGCGCCCGGAACGGACGCTCTATGTAAGGGCGGTATATCCGAAAACGTCCCGAATCCTATGCAGGAAACGGGACGCTCTCTCTTGTATGTCGATGTTCTATTTCCCAAAATCAATATTTTTTCGATTTTGGGAAATAGAGTGTAAGGGAAGAGACGCTTTTATCCATCTTCGGATTCAAAGTCCTCCGCATGAGATTCATCCTCAAACAGGGAAAGCAGCTCCAGCGTCAGCTCGTTTACCCGGTCGGGCAGATCATCGTACCCGCAGATGTCCTGTGTTTCGCCATTCAGATAGCATATTGAAACCTCCCATGATGGGGAATCTTCATCTTCGGGTTCATCGAGAAGCTCCTGTTCAGCCGTTGTTTCCTCGTCCCAAGCATCTTCCCAAAGGTCGTCTGAGTTGGAAACGCCGTAATCACTCTCCCAGCAAAAGACCTCATAGTTGTTGACGATGACGTTCAGCAGCCTGCGCATTTCCTTTATTGTCAGAGTGACCTGCGCCATCTCGTCTCCCTGCCGGAGCCAAACCGCGTGTTCTTTCCGGTCGAGTGTGAATTGACGCTCTCTGTAACAGCCGTCGCCGTATTCGTCAAAGACCTCACCGCAGACGGCAAAGTCCATATGAGCGATTTGGAGCAGCTTTTTCCGCTCGTTTCGCGCCGCATATGGGAAACGGTCTGCATACAGCTCACGGGCGGCAGAAGCCACCTCCGTGCGGCTGTCGCTTCGCAGCCCTTTGAGCCAGTCCCGCTGCTGAGCGGAGAGCTGCCACGGCAGATTCCATAGCTTTGTGAGCGTCATATCCTCAGACCGCTGCGCGGCAGGCAGCGCAGCGCATTTCTTGCAGATGTGCGCCGCATGGCCTCTGCCCGAAAAGCGCTCGTTCGCCTTGTATTCTCCGCACACCTTGCAGTAGTGCCCGCGCTTCTTTGCCATAACTCCCTCCGTTGCTGTTTCCCAAAATCAAATTATTTTCATTTTTGGGAAGCAGATGGCTGCTCCGCCAGCCAGTCCGCAATATCGACGATCTGAACGCCCTCATACTGGTACGCTTCATCTCTGATCCTGGCGAGTACCAGCTTCGGATAAGCGTCCTTGATTTGAAGCAGGGGGGTTACTTCGCGCTCAAAGGTTTTCTCGTCGCTGATGTTGTCTGAAACCTGAATATAGAGCTTTTCGTTGCGCTTTATGGCAACAAAATCTATCTCCTTCTTGTATAAGACCCCGACATAGACCTCATATCCGCGCCGAAGCAGTTCAATAGCAACGATGTTTTCGAGTACACGGCCATAGTCCAGATTTTTTGTTCCCAGTTTCGCATACCGGAAGGTATGATCACTCAGATACAGTTTATCGCTGGATGCCAGATACTTTTTCCCCTGAATGTCATATCTGCGAACGCGATAGAAAGCAAAGGCGTTGCACAGATACTGCATATAGTTCCCGACGGTCTTGTGGTTGATTTTATCCTTGTTGCCTGTGAGGGCATCCGCAATATTTCTCGCAGACGTGAGATTTGAGATATTGTCCATGAGAAAATCAACAATGCGGTTCATCAGGATCGGGTTGCGGATTTTATATTTCTGCCGTATGTCCCTGACGATCAATGTATCGAATACATCCGCGATATAGTCGTACTTGGCTTCCGGGTCCTGATAAAGATACGAGCCAGCCATGCCGCCCTCTCGCAGATACCGGGAAAAAGCGGCATACCTGTCCGTAAGGGAATAATACTCGCAGAACTCACTGAAAGAAAACGGGAACACCTTCACCTCAAAGGTACGCCCTGTGAAAAGCGTGGCAAGATCGGAGCTCAGAAGAAAAGCGTTTGAGCCTGTAATATAGATGTCGAATCTCTCCTGCGCATGAAGGTTATTGATGGCGAGCTCAAAGCCGGGGCACATCTGTACCTCGTCGATCAGGACAAAGTTCTGCTTGCCATCGATATAGGCGCTTTCAATATAATCGTTCAGGACATGGTAGTCCTTGAATTTCTCATTCTTTGTCAGGTTGAAATTGATATGCACGATATTTGCGTCCGCGATATTTGCTTCTACATACGCCTTGAATGCTTCCAGCAGCTTTGACTTTCCGCTGCGTCGGACGCCTGTGACTACCTTGATGTCCGGTGTACCGATCACTCCAATTAGCTTCCGGAGATACATACCTCGGTCTATCAGTTTCATATTCATCACCTCTGCGCTTATTATACCCGTTCTATTTCCCAAAATCAATATTTTTTTGATTTTGGGAAATAGGGTCGAAGAAGCAAGGCGGGAGCGACCCGAAAGCCGCTCCCGCCGCATCTGCCTTATTCGTCCGTGTCGAAGTCCGGCACCAGCTCCAGCTCCGCGAAGTCCTCATCGGTGATTTCGCCCAGCTTTTGCAGGGCGCTGTCGGTCAGATTCCGCAGCTGGGCTTCGTCCTCGTCCAGGTATCCGCGCATTTCGGTGAGGGCGGCAATCAGCCCGCTGCGGCTGTCGCTCTGGTAGATGCACATGAGGTTCATTTCATCGTTGGTAAAATTCATCATAGCAGCTCTCTTTCCGCGCGCTTTGAACGCGCTGTCTTTTTCGGCTCGTTGACGGGAGGACACAGCTTTGCCAGCACGGATGGCTTCTTCTCCTGCCGTGCCGCTTGCGCCTGTTCCCGGCGCGCCGCCTGCGCCAGCTCCATGAGGGAGATGGGCTTGCCGGACTTTGCCTGTTCCTCAAGCTCCGCCACGGTCTGCTTCGGCCCGTTGTTGATAACGCCGTCGATCATGCCGTAGTCGTCCTCCATGGCCATCTCCGCGTTTTTGAGATAGTTTTCCGGCTTGAGGAAGTCGGGCAGCGCCTTGAAGCCCCGGGAATCCACGTAATGACAGGATACCACGCCGTTCTGCTTCAGCGCCACGATGTCGCTGACGGACAGGCTGTGGCCGCGAAAATCCTCCGGGCGGCGGATGTTGAAGGTCTCATACAGCACGTCCAACCTGTCCTGCGTATCGCCCCTGCGGTCAAGGTTTCCCGCGTAGACGGCGGCGTAGTTCTCCTTTTCGACGGAAAGCCCCTTCTGCGCCAGATACTCGGCGTTCATAAAGCGAAGCTGCGCCGTATTATCATTATCCCGAAGCTGATAGATGGCAAAGCTGTCGGCGGTGTTGTCGAGGAACGCCTTTTCATAGTCCGGCGGTGCGAAGCGGTCTTTGACCGTCTCCCATTCGGAGGCTTCCACGCCGAAGATGCCGTCAAAGCTGCGGATTTCCTCCGCATTGAACGCCATGGCCTCGGTGTTGTCCGTGTGAAGCATATACACGCTTACGTCCCGTTCCATGAGCTCCAGCGCACGCTCCTTTGTCAGCGGCAGCATATTGGAATCGGTGTAGCCGTAGGCGTTCATGCTCTCAACAGAAATCGCAGGGTCGGGGACGCAGCCATTGTCCGGCGCTGTGACCGGCTCCGGCTCCTGCACGGCGATCTCCTGCACAGGCTGGGCTGTAAGGCTCTCCGTCTCCCTGTCCAGCCCGCGCTCCTTGCAGATTTCCGCGTAATGGCGGTCGATATCCGTAATCAGGGAGGATGAGGTTCGGTTGATGGTCTCCAGCGATGCGCGAAGCTCGGTCAGCTCCCTGTCCTTTGCCCAGGTCGCCAGATACCCGAAGCTGTTTTCGCCGGTCTCAATGCCGTAATAGGCGCAGACGGCGAAGGAGATGCTCTCCGCCTGAATCTCCTCGGCGGCGCGGGAGAGCTTTGCCTTTTCCGGGTACTGTGCGTGCAGAAACTCCTTCACGGTCTGCTCGCCGCCTGTGAAGTTCAGCCCGTCCTCGCCCAGATACAGAAAGCCCTGCTCCGGCAGCTCTATGGGCGCTGCGGCAATGACGGCTGCCGCATGGTTCACCACAACGTGCTCCTGAATGGTCACGGGCAACCCCGGATCATCATCCGAGCCGCGCAGGTCATAGGCATACAAACCCTCCGGCAGCTTATCCCGGTCGATGCGCCCGTTGGAGAACAGCGCGGGCTTGCCGAACAGCTCGATCTCCTGATATTTTTCTCCGATCCCGTCCTTATTGTGGAGTCTGGAGTGGGCAATCTCATGGACGGCGGCGCATACCGTCTGCACCTCGCTCATGCCTTCGCGGATAGCGATACGCTGTTTGTCCACGGAGAAGTAACCGTCCATATTCTCCGCCAGCTTCTCAAAGGTAATGGGTACGGGCGCGCTGCGGCGCAGAGCCTCCATAAACACCCCGTAATTCTGCACATTCCCTGTAAGGTTCGCCGCCAGCTTCGGCAGGGGCTTGCCTGCGGTCTGCTGCACGTCGAACACCACCACGGGCCTGTACATGGGAATTTGCACCGTCTTTTCCTCCGTGATAATATCGCCGTTCTCGTCCCGCAGGGGGAGCTTGGTGTCGGGGTCTAATTTCTGCTGCTCGATTTTCTTCTTGAAGGGCGTGGGGGCGATGATCTTAATGCCCTTTTCGCCCTTCTTAACGCTCCTTCCGAACTGGTCGCGCCATTTGTTGAAGCCGGCCACATGGGTGGCGTCGGGGCGCTGCATATAGATGAGCATGGTGTTATTGACGCTGTATTTGTGAAAGCGGCTCATGGTGGCAAGGTACTGCCTGTATCTGTCGCTCTCAAACAGCTCCTTTATGCCCGTCTCGATGCTGTCGGTGATGTCCTTGAGCCGTTCCTTGTTGGTCTGTTTTTCAGCCATTTCATGCATACCTCCTTTGGATCATGGTAAAAACAGCGGCTCCCGCAGGGGAATGAAACGCCCGTGCGGGAGCCTGTGAGGGTCACTTGGTGAAGTCCAGCTTATAGGAGGAACGCGCGCCGTCGTCCTCCAGCACGATGAATGCGTCGTAGGTCTTGCCGGTTTTCTCGGAGTAGACGCCGCTGGCGTAGGCGCGCCCCTCCGTCAGGAGCGAGGACACCATCTTCTTCGTCAGACTGAGCTTCTTTGCGGCAAGGAAGCGGTTGTCCCGCCACAGCCCGAACTTGCAGCTCCGTCTCTCGCAGAAATAGCCGTTTTTGCTCTCCGCGACCTCTGCGCCGCAGCGGGGGCATTTACCCACAACGGGTCTGCCGGAGGGGAACAGCACCTCCGCGCCGTCCACAGGCGCAGCGTCCCGAACAAGACCGGAAACCATTTTCTGAATGCCGTCGAGGAACTCGTCCGCGCCCAGCTCGCCGCATTCGATCTCTTTGAGGCGGTGCTCCCATTCGGCGGTCAAAAGCGGGGACTGGAGCTGTTCGGGCAGCACGGTAATGAGGGACACGCCCGCTTCTGTGGGAACGAGGCGTACAGATTTCTTCGCCTTTCTGCGCTCCGCAAAGCCCGTGGCCACCAGCTTTTCAATGACAGCCGCCCGGGTCGCGGGGGTTCCCAATCCCTTTCTCTCGGCATCTTCCGGCATATCCTCCTTGCCCGCCGTCTCCATGGCCGACAAAAGCGTATCCTCGGTGAAGTGCTTTGGCGGGGTCGTTCTGCCCTCTTTGACCGCGCAGGAGGAAACGGAAAGCAACTGTCCCTCGGAAAGCTCCGGGAGGGTCTTGTCCGTAAGCTCCGCATCCGCATATGCTTTCCAACCGGGCTGCACCACCGTTTTCCCCTTGGCAGAAAAGGCATTTCCGCCGCAGTCCAGCCTTGCCTCGGTCTCCAGATAGACGAAGGGCGCGCTGACCGCCATAAGCACCTGACGGGAAACAAGGCGCAGGATTTCCCGTTCGCCTGCGGGCAGCGCCTCCAAGTCCGTTTCGCCCGCTGCCATGGTGGGAACGACGGCGTGGTGGTCGCTGACCTTTTTGCTGCTGCACACCTGCCCCGAACAGACGGCTGCGGGCGGCTCCGTGCCGCAGATACCGGCGCAGCACAGCGCCAGCGCGTTTACGCCGCTTTCCATATCGTCGGTGAGGTAGCGGCTGTCGGTGCGGGGGTAGGTGCAGAGCTTCTTTTCATAGAGGCTTTGCAGATAATCCAGCGTCTGTTGGGCAGTGTACCCAAGCAGTCGGTTGGCGTCACGCTGGAGCACAGTCAGGTCGTAGAGCGCCGGGGCTTTCTCTGTCTTTTCCGTCTGCACGACGGAGGTAACAGCGGCGGTCTTGCTGTTGCAGTCCCCGGCAAGCCGTTCCGCCTCTGCCTGCTCCTTCATGCGCCCGCCTGCGGCGGAGAAGCCGTCAAAGTCCAGATGGACGGTGTAGAAGGTCTCCGGCTGAAAGGCGCTTATTTCCGCTTCCCGCTGCACCAGCAGCGCAAGCGTGGGCGATACCACGCGCCCCACGTTCAGGGTGCGGTGGTACATCACGGAAAACAGGCGGGTGGCGTTGATGCCCACCAGCCAGTCCGCCTTGCTGCGGCAGAGGGCGGAGGCGTAGAGGTTGTCGTACTCCGCGCCGTCGCGGAGATTGTCAAAGCCATCAAGAATAGCCGCATCCTCCATGGAGGAGATCCAGAGCCGCTTCACGCGCTTGCGGCAGTTGTTGAGCCGATACGCCGTGCGGAAGATCAGCTCGCCCTCGCGTCCGGCGTCGCAGGCGTTGATGACCTCGCAAACGTCCTCCCTGTGCATGAGGGTGCGCAGTGTATTCATCTGCTTCTGCTTGTCCCTCGCCACGGTGTACTGCCAGCTTTTCGGCAGGATGGGCAAGTCCTCCCTTCGCCATTTGCCGTACTTTTCGTCGTAGGCATCTGCGTCCGAAAGCTCCGCAAGATGCCCGAAGCACCAGGAAACGAGATAGCCGCCGCCCGAAAGAAAACCGTCCCCGCGTTTGCCTGCGCCAAGAACGGCGGCGATGCTCCTTGCCACGGAGGGCTTTTCACACACAACCAATCGGTATTCGTTCATATTCCTTTATTCCTCCTCATCGTTGATATCGAAATCATCCGGCGCGTCCCAGCCCTTTGCCCGCAGGAACTCCTTGCGCAGGGTGTTGTTCCCGCAGTCCTCGATGGCCTTCTCCACATACAGGTCGCAGTTTGCGTAGCTGTATTCGTCGAAATAGTATTTGAAGTCGCAGTAGATGGATTTGACGGGCTTGGGGGTGCGGAGCAGCGCCTCTGCGTCCCCGCAGCCCGCCTCCACTGCTTTTACGATCTTCTGCCGGATGAAGTATTCAAAGGCTTTCTTGCCGCCCCGGTATCCGGGCTTTTGGGAGAGCGTCTGCCGAATGAAAAGCGCCTGCTCGCGCTTCATGATCTGAATAAGCCGCTCGCGGGGAGACAGCTCCATGGGCGATTCTGTGCTGACTGTCTGTGTCACTTTTCTTCATCCTCCCCGGCGTCCGTCTCGTCCTCGGCTTCAAACTCGTAATCCTCTTCTTCCTCGTCCTCGCCGTAGTCGTAATCGTCCAGATCGTCCGCCCCGCGGGTGTCGGCCTTGGGCTTGCGGAGCTTGAACCAGTACAGCGCACCGCCGCCGCCCAGCAGCAGGAGCAGCAAAACGGCGATGATACCCGTGCCGCCGGTCTTCTTTTCGGACGCGGTCTCCGCAGGCTCGGCGGGCTGTGGCGTGGGTTCCGTCACTTCCTTGCCCGCGCACTCGCTCATATTGGTTCTGCACACCTTGCAGCCCGTGTTGATTTTGCCCACGGCGCATTTATCCGTGCAGGTACAGGCGGGGACGATGCTCTCGCCGTCCTTGGTCAGCGCCAGCAGGTCGGCCTCGTCCACAAGATTCAGGAAATGGACGTTCTCATTGCCCTTATCGTCCCGGTCGATGATGAGATAAAAGGTATTGCCGCCCTTGGTCGTCACGGTGATGAACTGCTTGCCTGCGCCGAAAGCGGAGCCAATATCGTCCATGAGCGTCAGGTTGCCCTCCGGGGTCAGGGGCGCGGAGCCTCCGGCAGCGGCGTAATATTGCAGCAGTATCTCCGGCAGTCCCGCCATATCCGTATCGCTTCCGCTGTTTTCTGTCGGCGCGTTCATGACGTCAAGGTATTTGCCGTATACATAGCCTGTCTGCTCCGGCACGACCACCTTGTACCAGCCGTTGCTTTCCTCCAGCACCTTCACCTCCGCGCCGTTGAGCAGACGCCCGATCACGGTGTAATCCGTGCCGGGGCCGGTGCGCAGATTCAAATAGGTGCGGACGTTGACCACCTTTCCGGCCTGCTCCCGTTTGGCGGGAAGCGTCCAGCTCCGGTCCCCGATGGTCACGGTATGGCTTCCGTCCGCGTTCTCAGTCACGTTCACCGTCAGGGTCTGTTCGATGTCGGTCAAATCACAGCCCTGTACGCAGATCTCCGCATCCTCCGGCTGCATGGTATCGGCCGGCTCATCCATATCGCCGCCGCCTGCATAAGCGGTAACGGAAAAGACCGTCATGCAGAGCACGACGGCCAATATCACGGCAAAAAATCTCCATTTATTCTTCATCCACAAAATCCTCCGTTTTTCTGTATTCGTCGGGCAGCGCCGCCGTGGGACGCTTTTCCAGCATCTCCATCAGCGCCGCGAGCTGCTCGATGGTCAGCCCGTTCTCGCGGACGATGCCCACAATATCCGTGTTTTCCAGCTTCAGAATCTGCTCGTCCAGGGCTTTTAGCCGTGCGGTCAGCGATGCGAGCTTTTCCGCCAGCTTCTCGCGCTCCTGACGCAGCTTTTCAAGTCGCGGGTTCATAACATCCTCCTTTTTGCGTTGATATGGTTGTTGTTAAGGTAATCTGCCAAACTGGAGAAAATGGCTTCGCCAGTAGCTCGTGTCGATGGAAGCGTAGTGAATGGGGTCGCCGCAGTGGAGCATCCTGTTATTGCCTACATAGATGCCCACATGGGACGCGCCTGCGGTGTCGTAGGTCTTTTCAAAGAATATCAGGTCGCCGGGACGGGCGCTTTCCGGGGAGACGTAGGCGCACATGCCCCGCAGCCCCTCCGCGCCCAGCCTGCCGAAGTTCCAATGCAGACCGCAGTTGTTGTAGACATACGAAACGAAGCCGGAGCAGTCGAAGGAAGTGGCGGGCGAGCTGCCGCCCCAGACGTAAGGGTAGCCCAGATACTTTTCCGCTTCCTTTATAACTGCGGCGAACTGTTCATCCGCCAGTGCCTCCGGGGGTATCTCGTACTTCTCATACTGGGTGTGGTAGTACCGGTTCACATACGGGGAATTGGGGAACAGGTCGGGGCGGTTGCCCAGCACGCTCATATACACGGCGTACATGGAGAGCTGATCGTGGGACATGATATGCACCGGCACATGGGAGAGGTTGAAATTTTCCAGCTCCACATGGCAGATATAGTAGGTGTAGGGAACCTCCGCCTCGTACTCGTAGCTTTGCAGATTGCCGTTTTCGTCGGTGTAATAGCCGATATGCGTTTCGGTGCGGTATCTGGTTTCCGTGGCGACGGTTTCCGTTAAGATATACTGCTTTTCAAACAGCGTCTCCAGAATCCCGCCTATTTCGTCAATCGTCCATTCTCCGCCCTTGAGGGCGGTAATCATGGAAATGAGCACATAGGGGTCGTGCTCAATCTCGTCCAGGTCGAAGTGGTACTCGTCGTAATCGTGGGTGCTTTCGTAGCTGTTCAGGTATTCCCGCAGCTCGTCCTCCATGGCGCAGTAGGCGGCTTCCGCTGCCAGCATATCCGCATCCTCCAGCGGATAGGTGGAGGATGCAACACCGGATATTCCTCCCTGAAACAGTGTGGAGCAGGAGGAAATGCAGGTCATGAGCAGCAGTATCGCGGCGGCGACGCCGCCCGCGATGAGGAAGCCCTTCTTGTGCCGGACAAAAAAGCTGCCGGCCTTTTTGCTTCCCTCGGCGGCGCGCTTTGCCGCCTTCGCGGTGGTCTCGGACGCTTTGACGGTATTCCTTGCGCCGTTCCCCGCTTTTGCGGCGGCGTATTCCTTTTTAATGGCCTGCTTCTGCTGCCAGCGGGAATAGGGGTTGGAAGCCCTGCCGTATTCCTGCTCGTACTGTTTGTTCAGCGCCTTGAGATTAGCTTTGTCTGCGGCGGCTTCCGCCTTGTCCGCTTTGCGGTAGGGCTTTTCCGCATGGGAGCGGTGCGCCGATTCCGCAATGCGCCGGGTGCGCTCCGCCGTCTCGGTCAGGGTGTTCGCCGCCTCCGTGCCGGGGTTGTCATCGCCCTCCTCCCGGAGCTTGCGGTGGACTGCGCTGCGGACGGTATCCAGCGGCGCTTTCCTTGCGGCGTGCGCCAGCTTGGAGGGCGGACGCTTTTTGTCTGCCTCCTCAAAGAAAAGGCGCGTCGTGACCTTGCCGCTCTCGGCGTCCACAACGCGCTCCTTGACCTTTACGGTTTTCTTTGGGATTTTCGCTTCGGCCTTCTCCAGCTTAACCGCCGCCCTGTCTGCCCTGCGGACAGCTCGTTCCAGCTCCGGCAGGGTGCGTTCTTCCTCGGTGAAAATCAGCCTTGGCGAGCGTTTTGCCATATTCATCACCTCCTGATGGGACTGCTGATGGATTAAAAGTGTTGTTCAAACAGAATTTCATCCGTTCTCTCCAAAAAATGCCGCTTGCCCGCCGGGGTGATGAGGGTATAGTGTCCCAGCTTGCCGCGCTCGGTGTAGAAGTCCCTCACCAGAAACAGACCGGCGCTCTTTTTGACCGCACGGGGAAAGAGCTTGCGGTTCTTGTCCCGGAACAGATACTTCTTTTCCTCCAGATACCGGGTAAACTGCTTTTCGGGAACGCCCAGCTCCTTGGCGGTGGTGCGGATGTTGGTGCAGTCCGCAGGGTCAACAAAGGCGTCGTAATACTCCGCTTTGGGGAGGGCAAGCCGGAGACGGCGGTTCAGCTCCCGGTTTCGGGCGTTTTCGCTGCGCAGGCGGTTCAGGTACTCCGGCACGGCCTCGGGGTGCGCCTCCAGCGCATCCAACAGGCTGTCCGTCATATACGCGCCGTGCTTGCGGATGGAGGGAATGACCTCATGGGTGATCCAGCGCTTGAAGGCTCTCGCTTCCGGCTTTTTGGAACAAAGGATCAAATGATAGAGTCCGGCTTCACTTACGGCATTTATTTCAATCGTCTTATCGGCGTTCTGGGGGTGGGGTACTTCAAGTAACCCACCTTCATCCGAGTCCAATCTGGACATTGCGCGCGTAACCTGGTTCAATCCGAGAGCTTTGCACACATCAACCGCAACAAACCAAGGAGCTCCGTCTTTCAGCACGGAACGCACCCGACCAAAATCTGCGCTTTCAAAAATCATAAGGTGGTTATCCATAGTCTTTTCTCCTTCCTTACACTGTAATGGCGTCCTTCGATTCCTCCCCGGTTTGTTCGGAGAGGTCGGACAATTTTGTCGTGATGATTTTGTACAGCTCCGTATCCTTGGGGAAGCGGTCTACGAAGGGCAGGATCACGCTGCCGTAGAACAAAAGCCCCTCGCCCTCGGCGGATTGGGTCACATACGAGAGCTGATGGGGCGAGATGTTGAGCTGCTTCGCCAGAATCTGCCGGTCGCCGGAAGCCTGGTTGAGCATATACACATAATCGGAGTTTTCAAAGATGTTTTCCACCTCACGGCTGGAGAGCAGGTCTTTGACGTTCTGGGTGATGCCCGTGGGAACGCCGCCCCACTTGCGGAAGCGCTTCCATATCTCCACCGTATACGCGGCGGTCTGTTCCTCCTTCAGAAGAAGGTGCATTTCGTCGATATAGTAGCGGGTGGACTTGCGCTGTTCACGGTTAATTGTGACGCGGTTCCACACCGCGTCCTGCACCACCAGCATCCCGATCTTTTTGAGCTGCTTGCCCAGCTCCTTGATATCGAAGCTGACCACGCGGTTTTCGATATTCACGTTGCTGCGGTGGTTAAACACGTTGAGGGAGCCGGTGACGTAGATTTCCAGCGCCGTGGCGATATACTGCGCTTCCTTTTCATCCTGCCTGCGAAGCTCGTTGTACAAGTCCTCTAAAATAGGCATCTTTTCCGGGCGGGGGTCGCTCAGGTATTCCCGGTAAACAGAGCGCACACAGCGGTCGATGATGGTCTTTTCCACCGGCATGAGGCCGTCCTTACCGCCCACGATCAACTCGCACAGGGACAGGATGAAGTCGGATTTCAGGCTCAGCGGGTTTTCGTCGTCACTGTAATTCAGGTTCAAATCCATGGGGTTCAGATAGTCGGTGGAGGTGGGCGAGATTTTTACCACCTGCCCGTGCAGGTGCTCCACCAGCGGCCCGTACTCCGCCTCCGGGTCGCAGATGATGATATCGTCATTGGTGACGAGGAACACGTTGGCGATCTCACGCTTGGCGGAGAAGGACTTGCCGCTTCCGGGCGTGCCTAAGATCAGCCCGTTGGGGTTTTTAAGCAGCTTTCTGTCTACCATGATGAGGTTGTTGGAAAGGGCGTTCAGCCCGCAGTACAGGGCTTCCTTCCCGTCCTGAAACAGCTCCTGCGTGGTAAACGGCACGAAGATCGCCACGCTGGAGGTGGTGAGCCCCCGCTGGATCTCGATCTGGTTATACCCCAGCGGCAGCGCGGACATGAAGCCCTCCTCCTGCTGGAAGTCCAGCCGCGTGAGCTGGCAGTTGTACTTCTGGGCGATGGAGCCCGCCTGAAAGACGTTGTTGCCGAGGCGCTGCCTGTTGTCCGCCACGTTCACCACAAGGAAGGTCAAAAGGAACATACGCTCGTTGCGGCTTTGCAGTTCCTGCAAGAGCTTTTTCGCCTCATTGCCGTAGGTGGCAAGGTCGGAGGGGATAATATCCATATCGTAGCCGGAGCGCACCGCCTTTTTCTGCTCCTCAATGGTCATCTTCTGCAAATCGGTGATCTTGCGCTTGATGGTCTTGATGGCCTTCACCTGATCCACGGACCGGACATGCATACTGACGATAAGGGAGCTTTCCATATCCAGAAAGTCCGCCAGCATCCGGTCGTTGAGCTCCGGCGCTAAAATCTGCAAGAAGGATACGCAGCCGGTCTTGCTTCCCACGCCGAAGCTGCTGCCGGTCTTGAACTCAAAGGCGCTGGGCGCGATGAAGTCCTTCACCGACAGCCCGGAGGGAGCCAGCCAGTCCCACGAAAAGCGGAAGGGCTGCGGCTCGTCCATGTGGAGCATCCCGTGCAGCAGGCGCAATCGCTCCATCCCGTTCAGGGCTTCCGCCTGCACGCCCAGACGGCGGAAGTTGTTGAGGATATCCGTCTCGATGCGCTCCAATCGGGGCTTTGCCGCCTTCAGGCTGTCCGCCTCCACGCCGAAGGTCAGGTACTTGGTCTTAATAAGCCCGTTGTTGCCGCGGGCAAGCTGGCTTTGCAGCATCCCAGTGTACTCGGTGCGGAGCTTGTCGAAGCAGTCGCCCTGCAAGGGGATGGCGATGCGCCGGGCGTAGGTATCCCGCGTGGCGGAGAGGTTGATAAAGGAGAGCTGGAAGCGGATGGAGGAATCAAAATAGTTGAGGAAATCGCACCAGCCGTCGAAAATGGCGGTCTTGTCCTCGTTCTGGTTGAGCTGGTAGTTGATATCCTGAAACTGCACGGTTTTCGTGTAGTAATTGTCCGTCACGCGGCACACGCCGTCGGGGTACATCCGCTGAAAGGGGATGCTGTCCTGGGCGGACTTCTTTCGCTTATCCTGACGCCTGGCTCTTGCAATCGCCGCGTCGATCTGCTTTCGCTCGGCTCGTGTGAGCTTTCTTGCGGGGGTTTTGTTTGTGGACAATCGCGTAGACCTCCTTATCCAAAATATCCTGCCGGTTCAGCAGGTCGTAGAAATTGTTCGTCCTGTACGGGCGCTGTTTGGGGCGCAGGAAGCATACCCGCACGATGTTGCGGATGAGCTTCTCCGGCGGCTGACCGTTCTTTTCATACATGGCCAGCAGGAAGAAGGGCAGCATGACCAGCATCATGCAAAGAGCCGCCGCGCTGCTGCCGATATGGCCCTTGAGCAGAAAGAAAAGCGGTACGCCGATGAGCGCGCCGCCGCCAAAGCACAGAATCTGCCGTTTTGTTAAATTGAACATGACCTTGGTTTTCACCGCGTTCAAGTCCTTGGGTACGGGAACGTATGCCAAATTTCACCACCTCCGTCAGTGGGCATGGAACAGGCTCCTGGCAAGGGAGCTTGTCTTAAACAGCGTGAAGCACAGCAGCACCGTGTACCCCATGCACGTCCATATGGCCGCCGAGACGCTGCTCTCCACCACGATGTTCTGGATCAGCACCGCGTAAATCGCCACGCAGACGATGATGAGGAAGCCCTGAAACCCCAGCGCCAGCAGGCTTCTGAGGTAATTCTGGCCCATCTGCCCCCATTCCCGGTTGGCCATGGTCGCCATGGGGATGGGCGCGATGGAGGTCACGCAGTAGATCTCGATCATCCTGCCGTAGCAGATGATGAAAATGCAGATGGTCAGCGCCCACATGGAAAGATGCACGACCACGGACTCCAGCCACAGCCCCAGCAGCGACCAGACCTCCATTTCCGCAAGCGCAGCTTCAAATCCCGCGATATGCTCGTTGAACGTCAGAGACGTGTCCGATATGATGATGCCCGACGCGCTGTTGACGACGCTCTGAGCAGCTTCGAACACGCCCATGACGATGTTCCATGTGTTGGTGACGATGAGCACGGCGCAGGCGGTCTTGAATATCCACTTGAAGAACATCCAGGTGTCCACGTCGTGCATATTGTTCTTTTCTGTAATGAGCTGAATCAGCTCCAGCGTCATGACAAAGGCCAGGACAACGCCCGCGATGGGCAAAATCACATTGTCCGACAGCGTTCGGATCATGCCGTAGACGCCGCTGTTCCAGCCCTGGGGCGTAGCACCCACCTGTCCGGCGATGCCCGCCACGCGGCTGTTCACGTTGTCAAACAGCCCGTTCACGTTGTCCATGATGCCGCTGATCAGCAACTCCTTCAGCCATTCGGTGAATTTCTGCCATATCAAATCCAATGGGCTTTACCCTCCTTTCCCGCAGCGCCCGCCCAGAGGGGCGGACGCCGCGAAGGATTTGTGCGGGCGATTAACCGAACAGGCCTTTGAGCAGGGGTACGAGGATAACGCCGATGAGTGCCACGCCGCCCCCGGCCATGAGCTGTTTCATACCCTGGGATTTAGCGCCGGGGTTGTCGTTTCCGTAGCCTTCCAGCAGGTTGATGGCTCCCCAGATGCCGAGACCTGCGCCAAGGGCAATTACCAAAGTTTGAAGAACGCCGACAGCAGAGTTGAAAAATTCCATATTTGTGTTGCCGGAATCATTGGGTGTTGGTTGTGTTGAAATCTCGCGGATACAGCAGGAGCCGGAGCGAAAGCTGCGATGCAGCCCCGATTCCGGCTTCTCCTTTCAATTTTTAGTTCGTGGATTCGTTCCGACCCTGCAAGCGAGGAAGCGTCTTTTCTCATCCGTATCTATATGAAAAGCCGCCGCGCGGTTGGCGGCGGGCTTGTACGCTCAGACGCTGCCCGCGTCGAACACCTCGTATACCTCATCCGCTTTCGGCACCAGCCTTGTGGAGAGGTATTTCTCGATATCAAAGGCGTTCCTTGGGTTCGCGTCCGACAGATACTTATAATTTGGGTGACGGGTGATGTCGTACTTATCCGAGAGGAAGGGGCGCACGCCCCGAAGCTGCAAGATGCACTTGCCGCCGTCCAGCACCGCCAGCTCGTCTATCGTGGCAAGGTCTTTGCCCAGCTTCTGATAGTTCAGGCTGTGGGAAACCTCCCGTCCACGGCTCTCACCGGTGTTGAAGGTGTCGATGGTCTCTTTCCCCAGCGCCTGATTCAGCTCCTTCAGCGTACCGGGCTCCTTGCCGCCTAAAAAGATGGAGCTGTCGCAGTTGCCGATGATGGTGTCGGCGTTGTCCTTGTACAAAGCCTTTAGCTGGCTTTGGGCTTGCAAGACGAGGCAGGCGGAAATCTCGCGGCTGCGGATGGTAGCCATGAGCTTCTCCAGATTCGGTATCTGCCCGATGTTGGCGCACTCGTCGATGAGGCAGCGCACATGGACGGGGAGCCTGCCGCCGTATACGTCGTCGGCCTTTTCGCACAGCAGGTTGAATAACTGGCTGTAAATCATGGAAATGAGGAAATTGAAGGTGCTGTCGGTGTCGCTCATGATGAGAAACAGCGCCGTTTTCCGGTCGCCCAGGGTGTCCAGCTCCAGCTCGTCGTACATGGTGATCTCCCGCAGCTCCTGGATATCGAAGGGCGCAAGGCGTGCGCCGCAGGAAATATTGATCGACTTAGCTGTTTTGCCCGCCGCTAATTTGTATTTTTTATATTGCCGCACGGCGAAATGATTCGGCTCCCGCTGCGCCAGCTCCTTGAAGGCCAGATCCACGTTGTTCTCAAAGGTCTCATCGTCCTCGCGTACCTCCATGGCGTTGATGAACTCGATGAGCGTGGCGAAGTTCTGTTCCTCCTCGGGGGCTTCGTAGTGGATATAGCCGATGAGCGCCGTGTAGAGCAGCGTCTCGGCCTTCTGCCAGAAGTCGTCTCCGGATTTCCCGTCCCCCTTGGTGTTGGCGATGAGGGTCGTGACCAGCTTCAAAATATCCTTCTCGCTGTGGATATACGCAAAGGGGTTGTAATGGTGGGACTTCTTGAAGTTGATGGAATTGAATATCTTCACCTTATAGCCATTGCGGAGCATGAGCTTTCCGCACTCCACGGCGATGCTGCCCTTCGGGTCGGTCACAACGTATGAACTGTGTAATTGCATGAGATTTGGCTTAATGAAAAACCTCGTCTTGCCGCTGCCTGAGCCGCCCACCACCAGCACGTTTTTGTTCCGCGCCGTCTTGGGGTCTTTGGGACGGTTGGACATCATGAGCCGCTCGGTCTGGGTGAGAATAACGTTGTTCTCAAACTTCGGATCGACGTAAGGGGCGATATCCTCGGGCCTGCCCCAACGGGCAGAGCCGTATTCCAGATTCTTGCGGAATTTCTTGGCGTTCTTGCCTTTGACGTACACGATAAGCCGAATGAGCAGAGCGGCTGCAACGCCCACGCACAGGTCGATGGGGTGGAAGCTGGGTACTAATGAGGAAAAAGCAGTGGCGAATCCCTCCATGAGGTGCAGCGCCTTTCCCGAGAAATCCATACCGGGGGCAAGCCTCCACGCCTGCCCCGGCTTGGTGGCAAAGAGGGCGATAAAGACATACGGGATATTGGGCAGCAGGAACTTCTTGATATTCAGAGGTTTCTTCATATCGTGATGCCCCTGTTCTGATTTCGGGATTTCCCCGGCGTAATAGCCTGAACCTTCGCCTTGAGTGCTTGCAGATGCGCCAGCACGGAGGGACGGTTCTGCGCTTTGGCGGCGCGTTTAAGCTCATATGCCGTGTATTCCTTGAACGCCGCTGTCAGTGCGTCCGCGTCCCTCGCCTTAAAGAACACAAAGTATTTCGGCGGTGAAACGCTGCGGTCTTTCTTAACGGCAAAATCCACGCCGTATTTCCGGGCTATGCGCTCAAAGCCTTTGATATTGCTGTTGGTGATCTCAATGTTGGATACACCCTGATTCTGCCCTATGAGCTGCCTCACCGTCTGCTTGCCGCTGGGCTTTTCAGGCGCGGCACGCGCCTTTTCCATGGCTTTGCTCTTCTTTTCGGAAAGATATTTATCCATCCCGGCCTTCAGCTCCCGTGCGGTCAGCTTGACGGCGGAGATGATCAGAGTGACAGTTCTGTTTTCAATTTCTTCCTGCATGAGTTTTTCCTCCTTCCGTTCGCATTGGGAGTGATGGTATCATCGCTCTGTCACCGGAGCGGTCTTGCCCTTGCCCGCAGCCTTGGCGGGCTCGGTGGGGATCGCCATGATCTTGCTGCCCATCTTCAAAAAGGCTTCCGGCTGACGGAACTTTTCCTCGTATTTCTGTTGCAGCTCCTTCGGCAGAGATGCAAAGTTCTCATCCCCCAGACCGCAGATGAAGAACTTCCCGGCCACAATATCGTAGATATCGCCGTCCCCGTCCCGCAGGGCGCGGTTCAGGGGCTTGCCCTCCAGCTTGGCTTCCTCCCCGCAGATCAGCGCCACGGGGTCGTCATATGGGTAAACTGCTTCGATATAGCCGTCCACCGCCTTCTGCAAGGAGGCAAGGTCGGAGCCGATACGCTCCACGCGCGGGTACTGTCCCGGCTCCACCATGAGCACCTCGATGGTATCGTCCGGTGCTCTTTCGGCGGAGATTTCCCTGCCGTCATTGCTCGCAAAATCCACCTCCACGAAATTGTCCGCATCCAGAATATGATCCCCGGCGTGCCACTGGTCGCTTACCATCTGTTGGGCTTCCTCTTTGGAAGAAGCCTCCACGGACACGGTGAGCTTCAGCGTTTCGGTGATGGTCACGTCAAATTCCTTCATGCGCGCCGCCTCCCTCGTCAATTTCAGCCGGAAGAAAGGGAAAGAGCAGCTCCGCCACTGCCTTGACCACAGCTTCCGCTTCTTCGGCGGTCGGGCCGATCTGTTCGCCGCCGTCCTCCGCATCCGGTGCAGCTTCTTGCGGCGCTTCGAGAGCGTCGTCGAAATTGTCGTCATACACGCTGCACCCGTCGCAGTAGTCGCAGTGGATGTGTACGTCGCCGTAGATGTTGATGGTTACGTTCATGGATAAACCTGCCTTTCTCAGCGCTCGTTACGGCGCTGCTGTTTTTTCTGCCACTGCTCCAGCAGCTTGATGATGGTCTGCTGCATTTGCAGGGGCGTGTAGCTTCGGGGGAAATATTTGCGGAGGGTATCGCTGCTCAGCGTGATGCGCTCCTGTTCCTCCTTCTTTTCCTCGGACATGATGGAGCGCATGGCCTCCTTCGTGCATTTTCCCTCCCGGCTGAGCTTCTTGAGCCGCTGTGCCTGGGAAAGGGAGGGCGTGTTCTGGGAATAGTCCATTGCGTCCAGAAACTGCTTCTGCTCGTCACGGGTGAGATACGACAGCTCCACGGCGGGGCTGAACGCGATCTCCTTGCTGTCCACCTTTTTCTGCACCTCCGGCAGAAGCTCGGTGAGACGGATATAGCGTTGCACTTGGCGACCGCTATCGCCAGCTAATTCGCCTACTTTATCTGCTGTTTCCAACTTCCCGACGAGTTGTCGGGAAGTTGATTTTCCCTCCAAATCCACCCGTTTTCCCTGATGCTTCAACGCTTCCAGCTTCATTTTGTACGCCTGCGCCCGTTCCATGGGGCTGATGGTTTCCCGCTGCAAATTGCTGTCCACCATGAGGATCACCGCCTCGTCATCGTCAAGATTGCGGACGATGGCCGGTATGGTTTTCAGCCCCGCAAGGTCTGCGGCATGGAGCCGCCTGTGTCCGGCTACCATCTCGTATCCGCCCTCCGGTGCGGGGCGGATGATGGCGGGGTTGAGGACGCCCACCTGCATGATGCTGTCGATGGTCTGCTGCATGAGCTCGTCGTCCGTCACCTTGAAGGGGTGGTTCTTGAAGGGACGAATCTCTGAAAGCGGTATCTGCTGTACCTGTTCGTTGGGTTTCTGTTTCGGCACGGTCGTATCACCTCCTGAAAATGCCAAAGCCGCAGGCGGCGGCCTGCGGCTCAGATGAAGCCCTCCGACATATCGTGGCTGACAAGGCTTCGGTAATAGTTCCCGATGGTCAGAGGGGCGTTATACAGCGTGGCTAAAAGATACTGGCGCATATTGCGGATGCGGGTGGTGTTTTCCTTCAGTCCGCCCACCACAAAGCGGATGTGCTCGCTGCTCAGCTTCAAAAACTGGCCCCTGACCACCTCGGCGGGCTTATCGTCGCCGGAAATGCGGACGGAGCTTTTCGTCGTACATACAACATCCACCAGCAGCTCCAGGATTTCTTCCAGCGTGTCCTGCTCGTATGGATAGTCTGTCAGGAGTGCGTCGTAGGCGATGTTCTCCGCAATAAGCTCTCTGCACCGCTCTCTCAACGCCGCTTCGTTTCCTTTCGTTTCCCGCCCGTGATCCCTCCTGAACGAAGTGAAGGGAAAGGAATCAGTATCACTAAAATCAGTATCATTCTTATCAGTATAACTACCTCGTGATTTTAACGATTCTTGATCCGTGATTTTCACTGCTCCTGAATCGTGATTTTCACGGTTCTGGAATCGTGATTCCGGGGAGGGCGCGGTGCTGCCAGATGGGTTATCCACAGGCTTGTCCACATCCTTCTCCACAAAGTTTTTGACGTAGATGAGGTTGGGCTTGCCCAGCCCCTGCCGCTTGCGCTCGATAAGGCGGCATTTGCTCTCCAGCTCATGCAGCAGCTTTCCGGCCTTCTGGTCGGCGCAGCCCAGGGCGGTCATGACCTCCTCGATGGTGAAGATGATATACACACGCCCCGCCCGATCCAGCCAGCCGTTCTTGCAGCTCAGGCTCATGCGGTCAAGGAGCAGACCGTAGAGCACCTTGGCTTCTGCGGAAACGCTTCTGAACCGTTCCTCCGTGAACAGCACCTTGGGGATGCGGTAAAAGAAGAACTGTTCCGCTTCCGCACCGTAGAAATAGTCATACATGGCTTCTGTCACGCTCCTTTGGAAGCCCTGCGGCGCGCATGACCTCTTTGGTACACCATCCGATGCAGGGGGCAGCCTTTCCGTAGGGACAGCCCTCGCACTCCGAAACGGGAGCGGCATTGTCCGCATTTGCTTCGTAAACTTGTTCTATGCCGTTCCGTCTTGCGGGCTTTTGCGGGACGGGACAGCAGCAGCCGTCCGGGTAGACGCAGCCCTTTAGCTTCCCTTTCCGGTACAGGCAGTACCGGCAGTCATATACGTTGTAGCCCCACGACTTCCCGTATGCTTTCACAATAACACCTCCTTCGCCCGCATCTGGGCATAAAAACAGCGCACCTGCCGACCCAAGCGCCACTTTGGGTAACAGACGCGCTATGTACTGATTATTGCAAGGATGTCGTCTCCTTACCGGAAGATGAACCGAGCAATAGCTGCTGAAATTGACTGCTTCAAGAGGGCGGAATACAAGTAATTTCGCTGTTCGGGTGTCCTAAAACCATTGATATTACTGTGTTTTTTGAAAAATGCTGTATCACCACTCGCACCAAATCAAGCGGATGTAACTGATTTCAGTTACATCCGCTTTTTCTCGCCATGTCCGGAGCAGGTTTATGCCTGCTCCGTTTTTTCGTCGAACCTGTCTCTGTCATACTCCGAGCACGGTCACGCAACCGTACTCCTTCAGTGTTTCCGTCATCCACGCGTCCATTTCTGTAATAATCTCTCTTGTTGTGACGCAATAGTTTGCAGAGGCCTCTTTAATCTTTTCCCATTGTTCCGTATTAATTTCGCATCCGCATGTAAACATATCGAATTCCGGTATGACTTCGGAAAACAAAGGTTCAAGATCCAAAAAGTAAAAATGGTCATCCCAAAGATACATGGAGTCTTTACGATGAGATTCATCTGTGACGCGTCCCTTTTGAAACTCAATATCGCAGGTTGAGTCCCCGCGTTCGAAATCATCGAAAAAGTAATGCCCGTTTGTTTTGTAATCCCAGTCCATGATAAAACCTCCTTTTTAACAGAATACCATATTCAGAGTCCGAAAAACAGTACAGTGATAAGATTTTTCGTAGCGGGTCATGCCCGCTATGTCTTTATGCCGATAAAAAACGCTTGCTATGCAGGCGGAATGTACGGACTTAAGTGTCCGTATTGCAAAAAGCTTTATAAAATGATATAGTGATTGAGGTAAATCGTAATTTGCGGGAGGATATTATGCGTTTCGGTTTCAGGCAAATGAAAAACGAAGATATTTCCGTATTTATTGATGAGATGTTTGAGATTTTAGCAAGCAACATGAGTGCTGTTGCTCCGACGGGGAATTCCTATGACGAGGATTACAAAACCTGGTCGGAAAGCGCAGTACCTGCATGGCGCGAAGGAAAGCGCAGTGTAATTCTGATTTTTTGCGAAGATAAGCTGTGCGGATTCTTTCAATATTTCGTAAACGATACGACCTTCAGAATGGATGAAATACAGTTTAAGAAAGAATATCAGGGGTGCGGATTATTCGACGAACTGTATCATTACTTAACAACAGTGATCCCCGCCGGGACAAGATATGTTGAGGCATTCGCACGAAAAGAAAATCTGAAGTCTCAGGGAATTTTAGAGCATCTCGGTCTGTCGGTCGTCGGAGAGAGCAAAAACGGTAACTCTCTGCATTTCAAGGGTGAGTATAAGGCTTTGTCGGAACGCTATTCCGAATAGCGCCGGCGAGGCGCGGCGTCAGACGACAGCAGTATTTCTAAAGCTCTTTTTTATATACGAAATCAGTCCGAGCGAGAGGACGGGAGGTCTTTGTTGAAGAGCGTGTCGAAATATGAAACATCGCAGTCCTTGCTTTTGAGCTTTCTTATGATATAATAAATCCGACAATCATACTTTTTGTGAGGTGCTTGCTGATGAGATTACCGAACCCTTTCAAGAAAAGCAAAGCTGAATCCCGCGAAATCGTATTATCCGACGAACAGCAAAAGTGGAATAAAATGTGGGAGCTGTGGGTGAATGGCCGTGCGGATTCGCCATATGCAGAATTGATGACCTATCAAAGCGAAATAAATAACGGCGGTCATTCTCAATATTTTTATAATATTGAGAATACAGATGATTTGCAAAGGGAAATAACGATTTTAAAAAACGTTCTATCTGAAAAACTGCAAAGAAATTTACAGGATGCATATAATGCACACTTGACAATGACCGATAATGGCTCTGATAAGAACGCAGAAATCGCATTGGAACAATGCGACGATGAGTTTTATAAAAGTGAGGATGAAATTAACTGCATACTTAAAAAATATGCCGCCAAAATGGAACTGTAACCTTTAGCTTTTTACAAAGCATGGGTGCGGGCATCAAAAAACATTGAACCCCCATGCACAACCGTGCTAATATTAATCTGCTGATAATTGCAGGCGAAGGAGCGGTTATGTATGTTAAACAGACGAGGCAGGATAATAATTACGGTTGTTTCACTTTCAGCGCTTATAATCATTCTTGACTGTATTATCGGCTTTACAATGGGCGGAGTTTTTACGGTTAAGCATTGGTTTATTGTTATACCGATAAATGCGGTGCTGTCGTTATTGAGCATTTTGTTTATAAAAGGGAAAGAATATATAAAATCAAAGAAAATGCTTGAGCCGTTTATTTTTATTACTGTTTTATTGGTTGCGGCAAGCTGTCTTTTTATGTTCGGATTGGCGCGGCTTGGGACAGAGAGCCAAGGCGTTCAATATGATACGGTAATTGAGGAGTGCTGTTCCGAACCCAAATCGCCGCGGACAACCGTTAAATTTTATGATAAAGACGGAAATTTGCAGACGGTTTATGTCTATAAACAAATGTGGCTTGATGATGAATCTGTGCCGGAAACGGGTGCGAAAATTACAATAAAAGAGACTGAGAACGCTTTCGGCGACACATTGTATACAATAGAAAAAGTTAACGGAAGAATACAGCAATAGCTGCTGCGAATCGTCGGAACGGAATTATTTTTATAAAAACGCCGCGGCGTCTTATCCTCCGGCACCGATATATTTTTGTGCTTAACAAAAGGCGCTTAAAGAGCAAAAACCAAATAAAAGAAGGTCATAATCCGCGCCGGCAGACGTGAATTATGACCTTTATATTTTGCTCTTCGGTCTGCGCCGAATGCGAAGCCCCGATTTTATTTTACTTTGTTCTTCCCAGTTATCCTGAACGTAAGCTCAATCATCGTTATCATCAGAACGAAGAAAAAGATGAGGTAGAATGGCATTATCTTAAAGCTTACAGCGTTGCCGAGTAGCCCGAACAGCGGCGGAACGAATGTCGAGCCGACATAGGCGCCCGCCATCTGTATTCCGATTATAGCGCCGGAGTTCTCCGCCCCGAAGTTGTTCGGCGTGGAGTGAATGATGCACGGATATATCGGCGCGCAGCCGAGACCTATCACAACGAATGCCGCGGCGGCGAGGAAATAAGAATTCATCGGCACGAACAGGCAGCATATGCCGCAAAGGAGAATCGCCGTCCCCGTTATTATCATCCTGCGGTCGCCGAGCTTATCCGTGATAAAGCCACTTATGAACCGCCCGACGGTGATGCCTATATAAAACAGCGACGCGAATGTTGCCGCGCGCTCTGCGGATATGCCCTTGACTTCAACGAAATATGTGCTCGCCCACTGCATGGCGGTCGTTTCTGCTGCGCAGTAGGCGAAAAAGCCGATGAGTAGGAACGGCACGCCCTTTATTTTCAGCGCGCCGACGAGTCCGACGCTCTTTTTCTCCGTCTCGTCCGTCGCCTTGTTGACTTTCCACACCGGCAGGGTCACGAGCAGGAGTATCGCTATCGCGAGCTGTATCGCGCCGACTATGCGGCAGCCGCTGTTCCAGGTCTTGTTTGTCAGCGCATAGCCCATGATAAACGGGCTGACTATCGTCCCGACGCCCCAGAAGCTGTGCAGCCAGCTCATGTGCTTTGCCTTGTAGTGCAGGGCGACATAGTTGTTGAGCGCTGCGTCTATCGCGCCCGCTCCGAGCCCGTAAGGCACGGCGAAAACAATAAGCATCCAGAAGCGGCTCGAAAAAGAGAAACCGAACAGCGCGATGACCGTCAGGAACACGCTTATCACCGTGACTATCCGCGTGCCGAGTTTTCTGTTGAGCCTATCCGACATCAGGCTCGACACAATCGTTCCGCCGGATATGGGCCATGGATACGATGCCCATATACGATATCGGCACGCCGAGCTCAAGATGCACGACCGGCCAGCCCGAGCCGAGAAGCGAATCGGGCAGCCCGAGGCTGATAAAGGCGATATAGATAAGTGCAAGCAAAAACGAATACATTCGGGTTCTCCTTGTCTGCGCGACGCAGCACCGCATGAAATCATACAATTTATAACATAAATAGATTTTTCTGTCAATAAATCCGCCAAGCGATTTTATAATTTTGAACCACAGGTTCAATGACAAAATCTTCGCCGCGATGTAAAATATCGGCATAACAAACAGCGAGGTGAAAGATATGAATCTCAAAGAAGCATTCAGATATCAGAATAAAATCCAGGCGCTCATGTGCGAGGCAGAGAATATTCTCCGCAACAGGGCGAACATAACAAAAGTCACCAACACCAATCTGCGCCACAAGGTCATGCCGGAGGCATCCGACGAGACGGTCGTTGAAATTCCCGAGACCGAATACTGCGGCAAAATAACCGATGTCGCGCTGTTTCTCGTATTTCTTCTCGAAGAGAAGTCGGCGCTCGCCGCCGCGATACGCAGGGCGAAGAACAATCTCGACATAGACATGGACAGCGAGGTCGCGCTCAACTCCGCGCGTCAGGCCGTCGCCGAGATTTTCAGGACGATGAACGGCATCCGCAGCTCAGAGCAGACCATTGCAAACGGCGGCACGGGCTACCGCTTCAACACCGACGGCAATCAGGTCACCTACCGCTGCGACGTGCGCCGCGTCACGACGATAAATTACGACCGCAATGTCATCCGCGCCGAGCTCAGCAGGCTCGACAGAGCCGCCGATGAGATGTCCGCAAAGCTCGACATCTGCATGGTCACATCCTCGGTCGATTACACTCCCCCGTTTGATGTGAACTCCGGATTCGCCGACGCTTTCGAAAATTATCTCGAAAACAGGCGCTGACTTTATGCCCGGCTGTTCCGGGTGCGGCAGGATAAGAGAACGCAGGATCGGTTCAGGTGCAGATGAACTGTAACGCTGCACGTCAACTCCCGGAAATCCGGAACTCAACTACTTACTTATTGATTAAAACGATGTTCGCTTCCGTCCGCGCCAAAAGCTCAATCGCTTTTCGTTTTGACGCAAACGCGCTCCTATCTCTATATCCCACTCACGCCGCGCCCAATATCTTTGTTTTTTGCCGCTTTCGGCATCGAAGCCCCGGCTTCATTCGCATGCATTCGGGAAATATTTTCCCGACGCGCCGCAAAATTGATCATGCCGCATCGGACTTCTGACGCATCCGGAACAGCCGGGCATAGAAATGACTCGAGCAGCAGGCATCTTCCTGCTGCTCGCTGTAACTTTTGATATTTTTGACGGGAACCAGTATCTGATCCATGGGCACGCCGAGGAGATTCCCGAGCGCGTAGAGGTTATCTACAGTCGGAAGGCTCTCGCCGTTCTGCCATTTATAGACGGCGCGGGGCTCCTCAAAGCCGAAATAGCTCTGGATGTCCCGAACCGTCAGCCCGCGTTCGATGCGCAGGCGGCGGATATTGTTTCCCGTTGCCGCGAGGTCGATGACCGGGAAAAACTTCGTGTTCATATGAACACCTCCTTGAAGAGTGATACTATAAGATAGCAGAAAGCGAAGAAAAAAGCAAGGAAAATTTTATACACCGGGCAAATTTTTTTGCCCCCATGAAAGGAGAATAAAAATGAAAAAGATGGTTCCGCTCTCGAAGCAGAGCAAAAAAGAGCGGCGCAAATATTATGCGTCAAAGCGCGGGTCGTGGAACGGGGTTTCGCCCGTGACGCGCGTTGTGCAAAGCCGCAAAATATATGACCGCAAGCGCATGAAATCAGCCGACAGAAAGATATGCGCAGAGTGAATCTCCCCCGCAGAGCAATTCCGCGAGGGAGATTTTATATTATTTTATCAGCGAGAACACGAACACGACTATCCCGAGCACGACGAGGACGACGCCGGTCGCGCGGTTGAGGGTCTTGGGCTGAGCTTTGTTTGCTAACACTGCGGCGATGCGCGCCCAGATGAGCGTGAACACGACACACAAGATAAGCACAGTCATGTCGGGCATTCCGCCTATCGCAAAATGCGATATCGCGCCGGTGAGCGCGGTAAAAGTCATGATAAATACGCTCGTGCCGACCGCGGTTTTCAGCTCATATCCGAGCACTGTGGTGAGGATAAGCAGCATCATCATGCCGCCGCCTGCGCCGACGAATCCGCAGATAAGACCGATTATCGTTCCGCAGATAACGGACTGTATCGCACGCTTTTTTGCCGGGACTTTTTCCATCGTCTCTTTCGTCGTCATGACCGGGCGGACGATGAATTTTATTCCGAGCAGGAATGTCATTATGACCGAGAAGCTGCCCATCGTTGCCGACGGGAGCAGGCTCGCGAGATAGCTGCCGACGACTGTGAACGTGAGGACGGTCGCCATCATAATGAGTCCGTTTTTTATATCGAGGTTCTTTTTCTTGCCGTATGTATACGCCGAGACGGCGCTCGCGAGCACATCTGAGGCGAGCGCGATGCCGACCGCCATATACGGATCCATTCCGAGGAAGGTTATGAGCATCGGGCTTATGACCGCCGCCGCGCTCATGCCGGCAAAGCCCGTGCCGAGTCCCGCGCCCATTCCGGCAAAGAATGTTACGAGTACTGTTATAAATATTTTCATTTCTCTCACCCTTTGAGCATCTCATCGAGATTGCGGTCTATAATCCCGACCGTCTCGGTGAAGTTCTTTTTCATTTCGTCCGTCGTGTTTTCAAACAGCATATTGAAAAACGACTGTTGGAGCTGCTTTCCGCGCCCGACTATCGGCTGAGCCTTTTCGGTCAGCGAGAGGCGTATTTTTCTCCTGTCGCCCTCGATATTCGTGCGCTCAATATAGCCGTCTTTTGCAAGCTTTTCGACATTGACGGAGACGAGATTCGCCTTTATCTTTCTGACATTGACTATGTCGCCTGCGGTGCTGTAATCCGGGTTGTTCGCGAGAAACATCAGGATATCAAACGCCGTCTGCGGTATGTTCAGCTCACGGCAGAGCGGCTTGCAAACTGCGTTATACGCCGCCGCAAGTTTCTTCGGGAAGTCTATTCCCATGTTCATGCTATCATCTCACTTCAAATTTAGACAGTTCATTTTTGAAGTATTATAATCCAATACAGCGCATTTGTCAACAGCCGACAGCAAATTATGCCCGCTCTGAAATCTGTTGCAAAATCCGCACCCGCCGTGTACAATAGACATACTGAAAATTCGGAGGATTTTATGTCTACTTACAACTCAAGAGCCGCTGTGCAATCGATAATGGCTATCGCGGAGAGTGAGAATTCAAAGCCCGGCCGCGTCACGATGCCGAAAGTATTTCTCGGTGTCGGGATATTCGACGTTATCGCGATGGGCGTTGGTATATATTTTTCTCTGCGGTTTAAAGAGATAATCCCCGCCGTAATATTTTCGATTTTAGCCCTGCTCGGGATTTTTCTCATCATCGGATATTTCAACCAACGGATATATTACAGCGCCGACAAATTCGTCAGCAGCAACCTCTGGGGAGTCAAGCGCACATATAGCTACGGCGACATAAGCGGAATAATGGGCTATGGCAGAAACACGGATGTCAAGATATATATCGGCGACAAAAAAATCGCTATTGACCGCATGGCGGTCGGCAAAAAGGAATTTATCGAATTTGCTCTCAAGCGTCACCGCGAGCTGAAACATAAAAACATTCCGCTGCTCCGGGCGGCAAAAAAGAAAGATCTGTTCAACGGCAACATCGCAAATCCCGGCGAATTCATCGCGGTTTACATAATAATTGCGATCGGCGCCGCTCTGCTTTTCGGTATAATGCTGTTCGTTGAGTTCAGTCCGCAGACGCCGGAAACCGATCTTCGTTATTCCACCGTCGCGTTCAACAGCTGTGAGGTATATGGCGACGAGCTGTGGCTACGCACCGGCGGCGACATGGACTACAAAATAGCCCACTACGACGAAGTGCTCCCCGATGTGGACGCTTTTCTTGCAAAATACAAAAACGGCGGCGTTTTGAAGCTCGGCTATCAGTCGGTCAGCCCGAGATACGACCCCGACTATTACAGAGTATATTACGCCCGGGGCGCAGCGAACGAGATGTTCGTAACGCAGGAGAAGGAGTGCGAAGTCCGCGCACGCCACACAAAAGAGGAGCGCCCGAAAATCATCGCACTTTTCTCGGCGCTCATGCTCTTCCTGCTGAGCATCATACCGGGAAGCATCTACGCCGGTCGGCACGCGGACACGCTGAACCCGAAAATAGTCCGCATCTTCTTCAAGCCCGATTATATTCTCTGTTCGGGAGCTTCCGCGCCGAAGAGAAAAAGACGCGGAAAGAAATAAAAAGGCAATAAGCGAGAACGGCAGCCGCAGCAGATTTATTGCTGCGGCTGTTTTGCCACAAAATCGCGCCGATTGCGCGGCGAGTTGTCGTGCTCTGCAAAAAGCTCGGCAAAAAAAACGGACAAAGTCAAGCTCCGTCCGTCTGCAATTCTATTAAAATAATCTCCGGCCTGTTGTTGACGCGAAACGGGAAAATGCTGTTGCCTATGCCGCGGCTGACAAGCATTTTCGTTTTTCCCTCGGAAAACAGTCCCGCGTCATATTTCGGAAACAGCCCCTGATTCGGAGCCGCCAGACCGCCTATAAACGGCAGGCGGAACTGACCGCCGTGCGCATGGCCGCTCAGGACAAGGTCCGCATTGCAGGTTACGTAAACATCAAACAACTCCGGTCGGTGGGAAAGCAATAAAGTAAAGCCGTCATCCTTGTCAACAAGCGCTTTCAGCTGCGCTTCCATTATCGCCTCTTCGTCATGGAATAAGTAGTCGGAGCTGAAGCTCGGGTCCTTTACACCGATAAGAGTGATTTTTTCGCCATCTCTCTCCAATTCCGTCTTTTCGTTTTCGAGCACGGTTACACCGAGCTTTATTAAGCCGGTCTTTAAAGCGTCATATTCCGATGCCCTCGCCTCGTGATTGCCGGTGACATAATAGCAGGGCGCGATTTTGACCGCTTCGCCCGCAAAGTGCAGTGCCGCGGCAACGTCGGTTTTTCGGGAATCTATCAAATCTCCCGTTATAGCAATAATATCGGGCTTCGCCTCTCTCAGCATATTAAGAAGAGTTTCATTGTTTTTGCCGATTTCGGTGTTGTGCAGATCCGAAATATGCGCGATTTTGCAGCCGTCAAACGCTCGGGGCAGCCGCTCGCTCGAAACCGTGTATTTGTTGAGCTGCAGCGCCGTGTTGCCCCAAATTATCCAAAGAATCAACGCCGCAAGCAGAGCCGATACGACCGCGAGGGCGATTATCGGCTTTTTCTTTTTTGCAGTCATCGGACATCCCTCCCGACGGTCAGTATAGCATGAATTTGTGAATTTTCTGCATTTTTTGAGAAATTATCGGCGTCTGCTGCCGAGGGCCCGTGGTTTTCAGCTCCCGATTTGAGGTGAATCGCTGCTTTTCGCCTGCGATTTTTTCCACAAATCTGCGCGGGATGTTGCAATGCGAAAGAAAAAATTTATACTTGTTTGGCTTTAAAAGAAGAATTATTCCCGTATAAATATTAATTCCGCACAATCTACGCTATAATTACTAAATAATCACATGAAACGGAGGCTTGCCAATGTCTACCTGGGAGGAGCTCAGGCAGGAGTGCCTGAACTGCCGCAAGTGCGGTCTGTGCCAGACGCGCACGAATGTTGTTTTCGGCGTCGGCAAAGAGAACGCGGAGGTCATGTTTATCGGCGAAGGACCCGGTCAGCAGGAGGATCTCAAAGGCGAGCCGTTCGTCGGGCGCAGCGGTCAGCTGCTCGACAAGTTAATGGCGACCGTTGACCTGTTCAGGGACAGGAATATCTATATCGCGAACACCGTCAAGTGTCGCCCACCGCAGAACCGCGATCCCCTGCCCGAGGAGCAGGAGGCGTGCTCCGCATGGCTCGACAGCCAGATAGCCCTGATGCACCCGAAGATAATCGTCTGCGTGGGCAGGATATCCGCCCAGAGATATATCTCGAAGGACTTTCGCGTCACAAAAGAGCACGGACTTTTCTATGACCGCAACGGTATACTCTATATGGGTACTTTCCATCCGGCGGCGCTGCTTCGCAACCCCAATCAAAAGCCCGCAGCGTTCGAGGATTTTATTGCCCTGCGCGACAAGATAAACGAAATCTGCGACCACACCTATTGAGCCAATCGCCGCTTGAGCGGTTGAAATATACTTAACGGCACGAGCCGAATTTTTGAAGAAAGGATCGATTTCAATGCAGCAGAAGTTTCTTGAAAAGACTCTGGGTCAGCAGATCGCCGATATGGCGGCAAAGTACCCGGACGACAACATGATCGACTACACTGACAGGGACTACTCCAGAACATGGAAAGAGTTCAACGACGAGTGTGAGACGATAGCCAGAGGCTTCATGGCACTAGGCCTTAAAAAGGGTTCACACATTTCCATCTGGGGCACAAACGTGCCCGCATGGCTGCTAACCTTTTTCGGCAGTGCAAAAATGGGCGGTATTCTTGTTACCGTCAACACCAGCTATAAAGTTTTCGAGCTCGATTATCAGCTCAAGCAGTCCGACTCCGAGGCGATTGTCCTCATTGACGGCTACAAGGGCACGAGCTATATCGATATAATAAACGAGCTGTGCCCGGAGCTTGAAAGCTGCGAGCCCGGCAAGCTCAAGAGCCGCAGACTGCCCCTTTTAAAGAGCGTTATCTATGCGGGCGAGGGCGAGTGCCCCGCCGGTATGGTCGATTGGAAAGATCTCTATACTCTCGCTGAGCAGACTCCGGTCGAGGAGTTCGAGGCGGTGCGCGACTCGTGCGACTGCCACGAGGTCGTCAATATCCAGTACACCTCCGGCACGACGGGATTTCCCAAGGGCGTTATGCTCACCCACTACAACATTCTCAACAACGGCCAGACGATAGGCGACGGCATGAAGTTCACCCACGACGACAGGCTGTGCATCACCGTTCCGTTCTTCCACTGCTTCGGCATGGTGCTCGCGCTCATGTCCTGCATATCCCACGGAACGCCCTTTGTGCCAATTGATATGTTCAACGCCAAAAAGGTCATGGACGCGCTTGTGACAAAGCACTGCACCGCAGTCCACGGCGTGCCGACGATGTTCATCGCTATGCTTGAGCACCCGGACTTCGACAAATATGATTTTTCGCATATGCGCACGGGCATCATGGCGGGCTCGCCCTGCCCGATAAAGACTATGTACGATGTCAGCGAGAAGATGAATATGCACGATATCGTTATCGTTTTCGGTCAGACCGAGGCGGCGCCCGGCTGCACGATGACAACGACGGAGGATTCCCTCGAGACGCGCTGCGCAACGGTCGGCAAGGCGTTCCCCGGCGTCGAGTGCAAGATAGTCGACCCCAATACGGGCGAGACTCTGCCCGCGGGCGAGATAGGCGAATTCTGCGCGCGCGGCTACAACATAATGAAAGGCTACTACAAGATGCCCGAAGCCACGGCGCAGGCGATAGACAAGGACGGCTGGCTCCACTTCGGCGACCTCGCCGTCTGTGACGAGAACGGCTACTACAAGGTCACGGGCAGGCTCAAGGATATGATAATCCGCGGCGGCGAGAATATATATCCCAAGGAGCTCGAGGAGTGCCTCTATCATAATGACCGCGTCAAGGATGTTCAGGTCATAGGCGTGCCGAGCAAGAAATACGGCGAGGAGGTCTGCGCCTGCGTCATTCTTAAAGAGGGCGAGGACATGACCGAGGAGGAGATAAAGGCCTACTACAAGGAGAATGTCGCGTTCTTCAAGATCCCGAAATATGTCTGGATAATGGACGAATTCCCGATGACCGCGAGCGGAAAAATCCAGAAATTCGTTCTGCGCGACATGGCGGTCGAAAAATATTCGCTTCAGAGCGACGACTCAATAGAAACTGCGTAAAAGAATATTACGAAAGGATCTGTTACGATGAAACTATCATTTTCAACCCTCGGCTGTCCGCGCTGGACGCTGAAAGAAATAGTTGCGACTGCCAAGGATTTAGGCTTCGGCGGCGTGGAGATAAGGGGTATAGGCGACAAGATAAACGCGCTTGAAATCCCCGAGTTTTCGGACGCCGAAATCGAGCAAACGAAAGAAAAAATCGCTCAGACTGGGCTTGTCATTCCCTCTCTGACCTCGGGCGCAACGCTCGCCGTGCGCGACAGGGCGCAGGACTCGTTTCTCGAGGCGTGCGGCTACATTGACCTTGCGAGAAAGCTCGGAGTAAAATATATCCGTGTCATGGGCACGGGTGAGCCGCACATCACCGTCGGCGATTTCACGCTCGGCGCGGGGCTCTACCGCCAGCTGTGCGAGTACGGCGCGAAGAGAGGCGTCACTCCGCTGATAGAGACCAACGGAGACCTCTCGAGCTCAAAAGCGATGCTCGCTTTCCTCGACAGAGCCGGAAGCGACAACTGCGGCGTGCTCTGGGATGTCCATCACACGGTGCGTTTCGGCAGCGAGAGCCCAGTCGAGACCTTTGCGGCTCTGGGCACCTATGTCAAGCATGTTCACCTGAAGGACTCCGTCATGCGCGGCTCGAGAGTCGAATACCGCATGATGGGCTACGGCGACGTGCCCGTTGCGGATGCAGTAACCCTGCTCGACAGAGCCGGCTTCGACGGCTTCTTCTCCCTCGAGTGGGTCAAGCGCTGGAACCCCGACCTTCAGGAGCCGGGCATAGTCTTTGCCCACTATAAAAACTACATGGATTCGCTTCCGGAATAAAAACAGAAACGCCGAATTCAGAGTATCCGTAAAACAGATTCAGCCCCGACAGAATAATATCTGCCGGGGCTTTTCCTGTATGTATTAAGCCGTGTATGGCGGATATTATCCGCCCGCGGGTTATGCGGTGATTGCAGCAGGCGAGCTAAGCTCGCCTTTACAAGGGAAATGCGGAAAACTTTGAGTTGTAGGGGTCGGCGACTCGACGACCCTTTGACGCGACAGCGTCACCGAAAATCTATTTATTCATCCGTGTCGTGCAAAACGCTCTCTGCGTGCGGCTTGCCCCCTGTGCCGCCTACGGCGGCAGCGGTGCGTCGAGTCGCCGCACCCTACAAAGCGAACTGTTGCAAGCTGCTGCATAAATCGCTGGCGGATGATATCCGCCCTCTACACTATTGTGTCAATTTGCAATATTAAAATTGTTTGTCTAACGGCAGTTTTACCCTCTGCACGACGCCCGATTTGTCAAACAGATATAAAGGAGCACTTTATGTCTTACGAATACTCCGCCAAAGGCAGCCGGAATATTATCCCGAGCCTTTCGGCGGTATATGAGTGCTATATCAGCTCAACTTCGATGTCCTCTCGCGGCTTGTCGTAAAACGTCATGCACCAATCCGGCTCATATTCCGGCTCAAAATGCATGGACGAGCAGGCTGTGTGGCCGCTCTCGTACTCGGAGGTGATGACGGTCGGTCCGTCCGCGCCGCCGATAATGCCTATTGCCGACGCCGCTTTGCCGCGGGGCGCGAGAATCCCGCGCGGTTTTTCCGGCTCCGAGCGGTCATTCACGGATATCTCATCCCTCGGAATTTTCGGTGAGATGTCATAATTCATTATTGTACACAGCGGCGGTTCTTTTTCGCCGATATGCCGCAGCTTTGAAAACTTCTGCTGTTCGACAGCCGTAACCGTCAGCGTATGCTTTTTTCCGGTCACGGGATTTATAAATTCTGTCTTGTCGCCGGGGCGATTCGCCTTGAAATGCGCTCCCGGGACGGGTATCTTTTCCGCGCGAAGTTGCAGGGTCAGGGAATCTGATTTTTTCGGTTTTCTGCCGCGCCACGGGATATTCATCCTCACTGCAAGCCAGCAAAAAGATTTATCGAGCCCGTATCTGTCGAGCAGAGCTTCCGCCGCATCACCGCTGTCGGGGAAAAGCGGATTCCAGCAGTCGGAGCTTGAAAACTCCATGTCGCTTTTTCTGCCGCCGAACTGAATTGAGGCGAAGATACCGCTGTTCAGCGGATTTTCAGCTTCTATTTCAGCCTGCTGTTCGTCTGAAAAGCCGTCACAATCGCTGTTTTCATCGAGCCCGAATTTTTCTATAAACTCACGAAAGCTGTCAACGCTCACTTTCTTGAACATATCTGCAACAAGTCCCTTGCCGCAAAAATATACAGACGGCACGAGCCATTCTTCACCGCCCCAAGTGAAGCTTTTGTTGACTGCAATTTCTTTTCCCGCGCGGTCGCGACCGAAGTGGCCATAGAGCGAGCCCTGATAAAAGACCTTGTATTTTTTCTCCATATCAAAACCTCATCATGTTCCCGAGCTCGAGCGACCCGTCGGCGCGCTGCAGCTCGGACGAGTTGGAGAAGCGTATCGGCTTGCCGTTCTCGAGCGGCTTTTCTATGCGGACAAAGAGCGACTGCCCGTCGTCTATGCTTATCTGCGCCGAGAATACTGCGCTCTTTCCGGGCATGAGGCGGCAGAGCTTTTGATTTTCCGCTTTAGTCCACTGCGCATTTTTCTCGTTTCCGACGCCGAAAGACACGCCGAGATCATAGTATATCGGGGCGACGCCCGTATTTTTTATCGTGACAAAAGCATAAATTTTGCCGAAAATTTTCATCACTCTCGCGTCTGTGACAGTAAAATCATAGCCGAGAGCCGCCGAAGCTGTTTTGGCGCGCTCGATTTCGTCCGCGCCGAGATTTTCTTCAAACGCGCCCGCCATCATCAGCCACGAGCAATGGGTCACATTGACGCACTCGGAGTAGTCCTGATATCCGTCGAGCGGCACGCCGGACAAGAACGCCGACTGCCCCTCCGGGCGGAACTCGCCGCCGATTGGCTGATTTTTCCAGGCCCCGGTCTGATGCGCCTTTTTCATCTTGGACATAAAATACCAGCTCTCGCCGTAGAGTGTCGAGTGGGTGAAAGAATCGTCGTGGAAGCCGACATTGCCGCCGCGCGTAGTGCCGGGAGTCCCGGGATAGCGGGTCAGAATGCGCGTAGTCTTGAAATTTTCCGCAAATGCGGAGATAATTTTTGCTTTCTGCTCTTTTGAAGCTTCGAGCTCCGGCAGGCAGACATGCCACTCGCCCCAGTGACCGAGAAGCCCTGTTGTGATATAGGCTATGCGGCGGTCGCCGTCGTATTCACGTGCCAGCTCGCGCACAAAATCGCAGAGGATATCAATGAGCCTGCCGTCCGAATAGTCGGGGCACCAGCCTCCGCCGTATTCGTCGTAGTGCTCTTTTTTTATACCCATATCCCAGATGAACTGCGGCACGGCTTTTTCGCCGATACTCGATCCGGGATAGTCGAGATAGACTCTGAAAACCGCCTGATTTCCGCGCGCCGATATCTCTTCAAGATACAGCTCAAGCCCCTCGCGGATAGTGTATTCGCCGCTGTCGGACATGAGCGCGGAGAGCGGAACATAGAACCACTCCATACTGTAAGGCACGCTGTCGGCGGCGCCGCCCTGTTTATAAAACGGCATGAAGCCTTTGAGCGGATTACCGACCGCCTGCTCATATTCAAAATCATAGGCGGCAAAGCCCTCGAGTGGCGAGATACAGAGCGAAAGCCCGAGTAAAAGCACAAATAGACGTGCAAAGAATTTCAAGAATCTTCTCATCGGCGTTTTCCTTTCAATATTGCTTTCTTTAATAAGTATAACATTCTTTCCGCCTTTCCTCAAGATAAAAAGAACCGGAGCCCAAACGAACTCCGGCGAGAAAATATTTACTTTTTCGGTTTGATTGCGATCCATATCTCGCAGGTATAGTCAGGGTTCTGCACGTCCGCCGAGGGATAGGCCTCAATCTCAACGCCGTTGCCGTAGGGAAAGCCGCTGTCCGTCATCTCGGTCGAGAAGCACACGCCGAGAAGTCCCTTGAACTGCGCGCTGTCCTTGATATACCCGCAGAGCTTTTGAATGCTCCCGTCGCGTCCGCACTCGTTCCAGAATTCGGGTATCTCCCTGTTCGTGTAGTCGTCGCCGAGCTTTGTGAACTCCCTGCGGCGGCAGATAATCTTCGCCGCCCGCGCGTAATCCGTAGGCTCCGTGATGTGTTCCTCAATATAGTCTATCGCTTTGCTTATCCCTGTTATCCAGTCCATGCTTTCCCTCCCTGTGCAAGAACATTATAGAGCGAAGGAATTTTTTATTCCTGACTTTTTGTGCTCTCTTGTGTCAGGATATTATTCTTTCTTTTCAGCTTTCTCTTCCGAAGCTTCTCTACGCCAGTGCCAATCGCAAGACCGACGGCGGAGACTGCCGCGCCTATGGGCAGGGTGATGAGGTCGTCGAGGTGCATTGCTATGTCGCCTGCGGAAACGCCCGTTGAAGCGGCGTTGGCGAGGGTGAAGGTCAGAAACGGAATGAGAGTGTACATAAGAGCGAGGATAGGCACCGCCAACCATTTTCTTCTGCCCCAATAGCCGTTTGCGCCTATGAGCAGCGAGATGACGAATGTGGTCAGCGGGATTGCGCCCCATATAACGAGCACGGCGTACGCGCCCGCGTCCGACCTAGAGACGGCGAGCCAGAAAAACGCGACCGACACCGCCCATATGACGAGATATGCGGCGACGAGCACGAGCTTTCCGAGTCTGCGGCGGCTCTTGACGACGTTTGTGCTCTCTTCGAGATAGTTGAGATAGTTGAGATTGTTTGACACGGTTTTTTCCTCCTTCAGCAGGCAGTCTAGGCTGACAGAATAGAGACCGCTCATTCTTATGACGCTCACTATATCGGGATAGGTCTTGCCCGTCTCCCAATTTGATATGGTCTGGCGGCTCACGCCGAGCGACTCCGCCGCGCTCTCCTGAGTCAATTTAGCCGCGTTTCTCGCGTCCCTGAGCTTCTTCCCGATATCCATCTGCCGCGCCTCCTTTTTTCGCTTTCAGTTTACGCAAAAAACAGTCGTGTGTCTATCAAAAGCGTTTTACATCTGCGCATTTTCCGTGTCAAAATGCTTTTACACATCGATTATATCATGCCGCGCAGGTGTTTTCCATATTGAATTTTGGGTGGTGGGGTTGTATATCAATAAATCCGTGCGAATTTCGCGGGCGGATGATATTCGTCCCCACCGTGACATTAAGATAAACGAAAACCGCCTGAGGATTGACCCTCGGGCGGCTGCGGTTATTATTTTTCTATGCTGTTAAAAATTTCTTTTGCCGTCTGCGCGTCGGCGGCTATCTGGTCACCGAGCGAATCGAGCGAATCGAAGACCCTTTCGGGTCGGATATATCTGAGCAATTTTACCTCGACATTTTTTCCGTAGAGGTCGCCGGAGAAGTCGGTTATGCAGGTCTCGCTGCGCAGATCGTCGCAGGTGAACGACGGGCGGCGTCCGATGTTCGTAACCGCCGCATGCAGTTCTCCGTCTATCGGCACTGCCGAAGCATATACGCCGAACTTCGGGACGATGAAGCCCTCGGGGAAATGCTGGTTTATCGTCGGCGCGCCTATCAACCTGCCGCGCCTGTCGCCGCTGACGACGGTGAATTTATAGGAAAATTCGCGCCCGAGCATGGAGTTTGCGTCTTCAATGTTGCCCTCGGCGAGCGCGTTTCTTATCCTCGTCGAGCTTATCGCCGCACCGTTATAGTCGGTGCGCTCCGCCACGGCGCATAAAATTCCATGCTCCCTGCAGAGCTCTTCGAGGTCGCGGGAATCCGCAGCGGCGCTCTTTGCGAAGCGGTAATTATATCCGCAGCAGACCGCACCCGCGTTCAGTTCGCCGATTAAAATATCATTGACGAACTGCTCCGCCGACATATCGGCGATGCGCCCGAACGATATCTTTTTGACGGTTATGCCAAGGCTTTCGAGCATTTCGTCGCGCGCCTGCGGGGTCATCAGCTCCGGGGGAGCTCCCGCGCCGACAACTTTCAGCGGGTGTTCGTCAAAGACGAGGGCGCACGGCTCGAAGCCGTCTTTTTCAAACGAGAGAGCGAGGTCGAGCACAGCCCTGTGACCCCGATGGAGTCCGTCAAAGCTGCCCAGAGCAACCGATCGGCGCTGTGTCATTCCTGTCTCCCCTTTCAGATTACTTGCCTCTGAACTGCTGCTTGAGTCTCTTCTCCTTCGAGAGAATGCGCTTTCTGAGTCTGAGCGACTTGGGCGTGACTTCAAGCAGTTCGTCGTCCTTTATGAATTCCATGCACTGCTCGAGACTCATCTCCGTATAGGGCACGAGGCGCAGCGCGTCGTCGGAGCCCGATGCACGGGTGTTGGTCAGATGCTTGCTCTTGCAGATATTGCAGACTATATCCTCATTCTTGGCACATTCGCCGACTATCATACCCTCGTAGACCTCGACGCCCGCGGGGATGAACAGCCTGCCTCTGTCCTGAGTGTTGAACAGACCGTATGCGGTGCTCACGCCGGTCTCGTGAACGACTATAGAGCCGCGCTCACGGGTGACTATCTCGCCTTTGTAGGGCTCATAGCCGTCGAACACCTGGTTCATGATACCGTTGCCGTTGGTGTCTGTGAGGAACTCGGCGCGGTAGCCGATAAGTCCTCTCGACGGGATGCGGAACTCAAGATGAGTTGCGCCGCCGTCGCGCGTGCCCATGTTGACAAGCTCGCCCTTGCGGGATCCGAGCTTCTCTATAACAGCGCCGACATACTGCTCGGGAACTTCGACTATGAGCAGCTCCATAGGCTCGCAGGTCTTGCCGTTTATCTCTTTGAGAATGACCTTCGGGCGCGAAACCTGGAACTCGTAGCCCTGACGGCGCATGGTCTCAATGAGAATTGACAGATGCAGCTCGCCGCGTCCGGAGACTTTGAAAGTATCGGTCGAATCAGTCTCTTCAACGCGCATGCTGACGTTCGTCTCGACCTCCTTGAACAGGCGGTCTCTGATATTTCTCGAAGTAACGAACTTGCCCTCGCGGCCCGCGAACGGGCTGTCGTTGACCATGAAGTTCATGGATATTGTGGGCTCGTCTATTTTTATGAAAGGCATCGGCTCGATGCAGTCCGGAGAACAGGCGGTCTCGCCGATATTTATGTCGCTGATACCGGAGATGCAGACGATATCGCCCGCAGCGGCGGAATCGACCTCGACACGCGAGAGTCCCTCAAACTGATAGAGGCGCGACACCCTGACATTCTCCTGAGTGCCGTCCGTTTTGCAGAGCACTATCGGCTCGTTCTTCTTGACCCTGCCGCGCTCAACTCTGCCGACGCCTATTCTGCCGATATAATCATCGTAGTCAAGGCTCGTGAAGAGTATCTGAAGCGGGGCATCGACGTCGCCGTCGGGAGCTTCGATATGCTCGAGAATTGAGTCGAGCAGCGGGCGCATATCACCCGAGCGGACATTGGGATCGAGCGAGGAATAGCCGTCTCTTGCCGAAGCGTAGACAACGGGGAAGTCGAGCTGATCCTCCTCGGCGCCGAGGTCGATGAACAGGTCAATGACCTCGTCAACAACTTCTGCGGGGCGCGCGTTGGGTCTATCGACCTTATTGATAACAACGAGCACTTTCTTCTTGAGCGCAAGAGCCTTTTTGAGGACGAATCGCGTCTGGGGCATGCAGCCCTCGAACGCATCGACGAGCAGAAGCACGCCGTCGACCATCATGAGTATGCGCTCGACCTCGCCGCCGAAATCGGCATGGCCGGGAGTGTCAACGATATTGATTTTCACACCGTTATAATGGACGGCGGTATTCTTTGAAAGTATTGTTATTCCGCGCTCACGCTCAAGGTCGTTGGAGTCCATGACCCTGTCCTGAACCTGCTCATTGGCTCTGAATATGCCGCTCTGCTTGAGCATCTCGTCGACGAGGGTAGTCTTGCCGTGGTCGACGTGCGCTATTATGGCTATATTTCTTACGTCTTCTCTCTTTGCCAAAAGAATTCACCCATTCCTGAAAAATTTGTGATGATAAAAGTTGAAAGCGGTCTGCGGATGGTCGTTTTTCCGTCAGGGCGCACAAAAACAAGAGCGCATCTTTGTGCGTCCTGACGAAAAAACCCCCGTCAAACGGCCGCGCCGCCGCCAAATACGGCAGGAATATAAAAGCTTCTAAAAAGCACTATTTCGGCGGAACATAAAAGTTCCGCCGAAAATGAGTGTATGTTTTGATTATTCGCCCTTCATCTCAAGGAGCTTAACCTTACCCTCATAGGAAGCAACGCTGACCTTGATAGAATCGGTGATAGCAGCCTTGATGTCGTCCTCAGTAACACCGAGCTCTTTGTAAGCATAATCAGTGGGCATGAAGAGATCAAGATCCATGATATCCGGAAGACCCATGGGATTGATACCGCTGTCGATGCCCTTCTCGGCATACTCCTTGACAACGCCCTTGAGTCCCATTCTCATCATCCACGGCGGGATGCCGATGATCTTTCTGTTATCGCCCATGCCTCTTGCGGCGTAGACTATCTTGAGGAACGGAGCCCACTTCATGTTGTAGCAGCTGATGGGCCATGCCTTTGCACCGGTGCTGCGCTCAGCCGCGCCGACGATGGACTCACCGACCTGGCGGACTGTAAGCATAGCTGTACCGCCTCTGGGATAGAGGGTGCAGGGAAGCTTATCCATTCTCTTGATCTGCTCGATAAGGATAACCCAAACGGGCTTTCTGCCGGGCTGAGTGCCGAAGATGTAGGGCAGCTCGAGAACGGCAACATCGAAGTTGTCATCGGCATAGGAGAAAGCGACGTTCTCCTGGTCGATACGGCTTCTGATATAGGGGTGCTTCTCGCAGAGCTTCATATCCGGACGCTCTTTGGCAAGGTAGGAGAAGTAAGAGCCGAGGATAACGGCCTTCTTGTAACCGAGCTCCTTGCAGATGGGAAGAAGTCTCTTGAGCGGAGCGATGTTGTACTTGTAGTAAGCATCGTAAACGGGTGCGGGGAATTCGACTCTCTCGTCGACGCCTGCGGCGAAAACGAAGCAGTCGCAGCCGGCCATAAGCTCTCTGATCTCATCGTCGGTCTTCTCGTAAATATTGCACATTACGATCTCCATCTCCTCGGGGATGGGAGCTCCTTCGGGAAGGGGCGGAAGAGCAACGGACTTGACGCTGTGGCCTCTGTCAATGAAAATACGTGCTGCGGCGCTGCCGAGAAGGCCGGTGCCGCCAATCATAAATACCTTCATTTTGTTTACCTCCAATTTATTTGCATTAGCTCTTTTATTATACTTTTTATATCGGTAATAGTCAAGCGATAAACGACAAAAAAGTGTACTAAAGTACAAAAATTTCCGCCGCTTTCTTTGTATAAAAAATCATCGCTCCTGAATTTCCTTGCCGCTCATGTGCTCTATATCTATTTCATACATCCGCACGGCATTTCCCGAAGCGGCGATTTCCTCATCCGCAAGGCGCTCGTCGGGATAGTATTTCATTGCAAGGCGCTTTACCAAAATCAGCGTCTGAGCGCGGTCTTCAATGACGCGGCACCTGCCGAACACGACGGCGCTGCGCATGAACGGCGCCCATACCTCTTCACGGATAATCTCATCCCCGTAAGCCGTGAAGCACACTTTATCGCATTTATTTATCGAGTCCGCCTTGTGACCCGCTTTTGCGCCGTGGAAATATATCTTTCCCGCCTCTTCGTCATAGAGATAGTTTATCGGTATCGCGTAAGGATATCCGCCGTCGCCGTTGACTGCGAGCACTCCGCAGCGGGCGGAGCGCAAAATTTCTTTTGTCACTTCTTCGCCGAGGGCGTTTTTACTTTTGCGAACAGGTCTGAACATAATATCGTCTCCGGTGATTTTTGAATTTATTGTAGCAGAAACGCGCGTGAAAATCTATAGAGAAACGCCCGAAGAGCGTCTGAGCTCTCCGGGCGTCTTTATAGTTTTATATCAGAGAGCTGTTATCAGTCCTCTTTTTTCCTCTTTGCAGAGCAGCCGATAACGAATGCCGCGCCTGCGAATGCAATGAGCATTACGGGAGCTGCCGCACCGGTGTTCGGCACTTTGCTGTCGCCCTCGGGCTTATTTGTATCGGGCTTCGTCGAGGGGACTATCGGGCTCGCGGGATCGGAGGGATCGAGCGGCTCGCTCGGATTCGACGGGTCTGAGGGCTCTTCCGGCTTCTCGGGCTTTCCGGGCCAATGGGGCAGACCGGGGATTTCGGGAAGCTCAGGAAGGTCGGGAAGACCGGGCTTCTCGGGCTTTTCGGGCTTCTCGGGCTTTTCCGGATTCTCGGGCTCTTCCTTCTCTGCCTTTGAGAGCGCGAAGGAGTCGATTCTCGTTGCGCCGTCCTTTGCCTCATCGTCGAGCATATAAGCGTCGAAATAGAGCTTGCTGCCGTCAATAGTAATCGCGGAGAACACTGCGCTGTGGGCATCGTAGATAGCCTCGGCTCTCGGGAAGAGCTTGTCGGTATCCTTGACATCCTTGGTCTGGTAGTCCTTGACACCCGCGCATGCGCTGATGACATAGACGGTGCCCTCGGGATTGAGCTTGGCGGTGTACTCTCTGCCGCCGAAGGTTATCTTCTGCTCCTCAGCCTTGACAACTTTATTGTTGTCCATGACATCGGTGCGCAGATAGACATGGTCGTGACCCTGGAGGACGATATCGATGCCGAGGTCGGGCATGAGTCCGCAGAGCTGCTTACGCATAGCCTTGACATCCTTGTCGTCATAGTGCGAGCCGTTGGAATAGAGCGCCTTGTGGAGAACGACTATCTTCCACTGAGCGTCGCTTGCCTGGGCGTCCGCCTTGAGCCATGCGAGCTGATCGTCGCTGAGTGCCTTGGAGTCGCTGAGATTGTTGGTGTTGAGGACGATGAAGTGAGCGTTGTTGTAATCATAGGAATAGAACACGCCGCTCTCTCTGTCCTGATCGACTGTCTTGGGCAGGACAAAGTTCTGGTCGAGCATATATCCGCTCTTCTCGTGGTTGCCCGCTGCGGGCATGATAGCGGTGCTCTTGATGTTCTCAGAGGCATTGAAGAACCACTGCCACTGCTTGAAGTGCTTGGTGTAATCGACCTGGTCGCCCGCGCTGGCAAAGAACTTGCCCTCGGGGAACATCCTGAGCGCGGTATCGACTACCTTGCCCCATGTGCCGTACTGAACAGCGTTCTGCGACTGCTCGTCGCTGACATGGAAGAAGGTGAAAGAATCGGAATTGTCCGCGGTCTCGATTATACCCGTACCGCTCCACCAGCCGTACTTTGCATCGCCGACTCTGTAGCAATACTTTGTGCCGGGCTTGAGACCGGTTATGGTCGCGGTGTGGCGGTTGACATTGATGCCGTAGGAGATGAATCCGATAATGCCGAGATCGACACCGGGATACTCTCTCTTGACGAGCTCGGAGGTCGTGCTGACCTTGACTCCCTTTGGAAGCTTATCAGTGAAGGTCGGGTTCTCCGAATACTCGGCTATCTGAATGTCGGAATTTTTGAGGCTGTACTTTGTATACCAGTTGATGCTTCTCTCGGTCGATGCGTCGCCGGTGAAAGTTGTGCCTATATTCGAGGGCAGGCGCATATTGTCCTGCGTGACCTCGGGCTCGACGGGACCGTCATATACGAGAGTCACATCGAGGTCGGACTTCTCGGCAGGATTCGTGTCCTCAACGAGGCTGCGAAGCATTCTGCCGACAGTGTAGCCGATGCTGTCATACTGGCTCTGAGTCATATACTCATCCATAACGACGGTGTTGAGTATATTGCGCAGGCTGCTGTACTTCTCGGGCAGGAGGTTGAGCACGCTGTAGATAACGTTCTCATAGCTCGGGTTGCCGCGGAAGATTATATTCATGAAGATGTCGGTCATAACGCCTATGGGGCTGGTGACAGAACCGGCGGGGAAGAGCTTGCCGGGGTTGAACTGGAGGGTCGAAAGGATCTCACCCTCGACGACATCGTTAAGCAGGGTGTCGATAAGGAAGTTGATGAGTTCCTTTGCGCCGTCTCTGTTCTCGAAGTAATCAAGGACATCGTTCATGAACTTGTCGTCGCTGATATCCTCGTTGGCGTTGTAAAGGGTATAAAGAACGGTGTAGGCGGCATCCTCAAAGGTGCCCTTCTCGTTCTTGCTCTCCATGCCCATAGCCTCATAGAACTTTGTGCATTTATAGTCAGAGACCTGATAGTTGAGAGCCTTTGTGACTACGCCGTCAATGACCTCCATAACATGGTCGGGGTTATTGATATAAGCCTCGTCGACCTGCGCGCACAGATCCTTGATGAAGCTCATAATGTTGCTGCTGACCGTAAATATCTCAACGCTGCCGACCTCGAAGCCGTTCGTGCCGAGCGCATCGATGATTATCTTCTCAAGGTCGATTCCCGAAGCCTCGAGATATGCATAGAGTCCGCCTGCCTCCTGAATGTCCTCGAAGATGCCGGAAAGGGCATTGTCGATCATGGTCATGGCGAAGTTGTGGAGATCGCCGGGGCCATAGGTCTTGAAGAACGAGAAGCTGTCCTTATAGGGCTGGGCATAGGTCTTCGATGTGCCGTTGGGGAAGTTTACGACAATGGGTCCGTCCTCGTCAATGTCGTAGGACTTCGCGTCGCAGATTATCTTGCCGTCCTGAGTGTTGTCAAAGGTGACGGTTCTGAACTTGTTCGGGAAGCCCGAAAGAGATGTGGTCTCGATATCATAGAGAGTCTCGCCGTTGTCGCTGACATGGGAGGCGATATCGGGGGTGTGAAGATGTCCGCTGAAGGTGAAATGCATGCCTGCGTCCGCAAGGGTCTCGGCGCACTCCATCCAATCGTCGAGCACGAAAGCGAAGAACAGCTCAGGCTCGATGGTCATGTGCGGCGCGAAGTTGTGGTGACCCATGCCGATGATGGTCTCGCCGTTCTTCTTCGCCTTTTCGCACTGCTTGAGCACCCACTGCATGAGCTCGGGGGTGATGCTGCCCGCGGTCTCCTGAACATCGTCGCCCTTGGCGGTGACATCGGACGAATACTTGTTGGTATCCATGACGATGAGTCTGTAGCCGCCCTTGAGGCTTATAGCGTAGGAGAGCTGACCCGCCTGACCTGTGGTGGGGGTGAAGACATCTTCTTTTTCGTCCGTCACAAGGTCGCGTCCGAGATTCTTATAGATCTCACGGAATGCCTCGGGAGAGGTGACTTCGCCGGACTCTTTGACGCCGTTTTTGAATGTAACGCCGTTATAGTTGTTGACATCGTGGTTGCCGTTTACAACGATGACCTGTATTCCGCTCTCCTTTTCAAAGGCTTCGAGCTTTGCGGCAAGAGCCTTGTGACCCGCCAGCTCGCCGTTGAGGGTCAGATCGCCGGGCAGGAACACATAGTCGCTCTTCTCCTCAGCGGCCTTGTCGAGAGCCGCTGTCAGGAGCGCGTCAACCTCGTTGTGCTGACGGGAACCTTTGTCGTTCCATTCGTTGTAGGCTTCGCTGAATCCGTTCTTTGTGTCCCCGGTTCCTTTTTCGGAATCAGCAAAATAGTGAATGTCGGAGATGGATGTGACTTTGAGCTTGCCCTTCTCGGTCTGCGCAAAGGCACTGAAAACTCCGGTCGGGAGGGCGGCAAGGACGAGGGTCATGCAGACTATAACTGCAATGATGCGTCTTGCCAGTCTTCCTTTGTTTTTCATTTCGTTTCCTCCTTTTTTCTGGTTTTATATTAAACAAAAACGAAAATGCTTAATCCTCCGAGCCGTCCGTCTGCTCGGCTATGCCGAGATATGCGTCCGCCTCGGCGGCGTCCATGCTCTCGATTCCCTTGAGCTTGCCCGCCATGATACGGTTTCTGTCCTGCGCGGCGACAAGGGTGCGCCCCGCCTCGTCTATCTTTTTCTTCGCCTTGTCGAGCACATCGCCGAACTTCTCATACTGCGCCTTGGCGACGGAGAGCAGACGGCGGACTTCGTTCGCCTTCTCGTTTATCGCCACGGCTCTGAAGCCCATGGAGAGGGAGTTGAGAAGCGCCGTTATCGTAGTCGGTCCCGCTATCATGATGTTATATTCGCGCTGGATTCGCTCGGCTATTCCCGTGCGCGAAGACGCGATTTCGGCGTAGAGCCCCTCGGTCGCGAGATACATTATCGCAAACGGGGTCGTCGCCGGAACATTTATGTATTTTGTGACGAGCTTCGCTTCGCTCAGGACTCTGTCCTCAAGAGCCTTGCGCGCCTTGGCGACTTCTTCGGCATCCGCGCTGTCCGCGGCGGAGCAGAGGCGCACATAGTCCTCCATCGGGAACTTCGAGTCAACGGGGAGATATGCGTCCGCGCCGCCGTCGCCGGCAGGGATGCGTATAGCGAACTCGACGCGCTCGGAGCTGCCCGGGCGGGTGGCGAAGTTTTTCTCGTACATATTGGGTATCGTCTGGTCGAGTATGCCCTCGAGCTGGACTTCCGCCCATGTGCCGCGCGCCTTGACATTCGTCAGCACGCGGTTAAGATTCGTGACATTCGTTGTAACGCCCGTCGAGAGCTCTTTCATCTCGCCGAGCGATTTGTAGACATTTTCGAGCTGCTCGGAAACGGTCTTGAACGAGCTGTCGAGTCTGGTAGTGAGGGTCGAGGAGAGCTTCTCGTCGACGGTCGCGCGCATTTCATCGAGCTTTTTCTCGTTGCTCTGCTGCATTTTCTCTATCGACTCTGCAATAATTCTCGACTGTCTGTCGTTTTGTTCTATGTTGTTGCGGCGGATAGTGTCGAGCGACTTCGAGAACATGTCCGTCAGCTGCTGCTGATGCTTGAAATTCGCCTCGGTCATGAGTGCGAGACGCTCATTCATCTTGTCGAGCGATTCGGTGAGCTCGGAGCGCATGTCCTTCTGATTGCCCGCGCTCTCTCTGCGGCTGCGCTCGAACTCGTCGCGCAGCTGACCCTCGAGCGAGCTGACTTTATGCTCAAGCTCCTTTATCTGCCCGTCCTGCGCGGAGGGGCGGTTGAGCTTCATTATAACAATCACAAGCAGCACGGCGCAGACAGCCGAAAGAGCCGCCGCGATATATAAAACAGCGTCCATAATTCCAATCTCCAAAATCTGTAAGATATGATAAAGAATTGTAACAGATTTTTAAAAAAATTGCAACATTTATACAGATATATTTTTAACAATAAAAATTTTTTGAACAATATTATATTTGCCGGATAATCTTTGCAATTAACGGTTGATAACGGGAGTGGTTTTATGCTACTATATAATGTATCTGAAAGGGGCTGCGCGCCTCAAAAAAATTATGCCTCAGACCGCCCGCAGAATTTGTATAAATACGCCGCGGTTTTTAATATACGGAGGAAAAGCATGAAAAAAATCACAAGAATAGCTTCAATATTTCTTTCGCTCGCGCTGATATTCACAGCCGCCGCCTGCGGCAAGGACGGCTCGGGCGCGGCGCTGAGCTATCCGATAGCAGCCCAGCCGGATTGTCTCGACCCGCAGATAGCGCAGGGCGCGGAGGCAAAGACCGTTGTGCTCAACTGCTTCGAGGGGCTTGTCCGCAAGGACGCGGAGGGCAAGTATTCCCCCGCCGCGGCAAAGAGCTGGAGCTATGATGCGTCCACTCTCACCTATACATTTAAGCTCCGCGAGGACGCGCGCTGGGTCATAATGAAAAAGGCATTCAAGCCCATACTCGGCGACAACATAGACAAGACTTTCGACTCCCGCGTCACGGCGGCGGATTTTGTCTTTGCGCTCAGGCGCGCGGTAGCCCCCGCAACGGGTGCGCCCGAAGCGCTGAGTCTCGGCGTCATAAAGAACGCAAAGAGCATAATAAACGGCAAGATGTCCTCCGACAAGCTCGGCGTGCAGGCGGTCGGCGACTTTGAGCTGCGCATAACGCTCGAAAGCGCAACTGACGAATCGGCTTTTCTCGATCTGCTGACAAAGGCAATATGCATGCCCTGCAACGAGACTTTCTTCAACGCAACCAAAGGGCGCTACGGGCTCGACTATTCGACGCTCCTGTGCAACGGTCCGTTCTATCTCTCATATTGGCTGCACGACTCCGCACTGACTATAAAAAACAACGACGACTACACCGGACCTTTCCCGGCGAAGCCCGCGAGCGTGTCGCTCGTAATCGACAGCGACAACGAGCAGAAACTCACTTCACTGCTCGACGGCACTTACTGCGCCGCCCAGCTCGGCACGACTGCGCCCGATTCGTCCGGCCTCTCCGTAACAAAGAACTACGACACCGTCTGGGCGCTGTGCTTCAACTGCGCCGACGCGCCGCTCTCCAATGTGTCGCTGCGCCGCGCGCTCTGCACGGCGGTCGACTATAACTCGCTGACGCTCGAAAGCGAGGATATGCAAAAAACTTATTCTGTAATCCCGCCCGCCTGCTCTGTCGGCGAGGGAGCGGATCTTGGCAGCGAGCCCGTCAGCATTCTCGGCTACGACATGAACAGATCCGCCGGATACTGGGCTCAGGCGCAGAAAGATCTCACGGGCAAACTGAGCCTTGAGATAATCTGCCTGTCCGAGCACGAAAACGCCATGCGACGCATGATACAGGGCTGGCAGAAAGTGTTCGGTCTGAGCGTCAATTTTACAGTCACTGCGCTCGACAGCGCGACTCTTTCCTCGCGCGTGCAGGACGGCGACTATCAGATAGCCCTGACCTCCATGTCCGCGGGCATAACAGACGCTGCAGGTTTCCTTTCGACGCTCACCTCGCAGGGGACGAATAATATAGTCAGACTCAGCGACGCGCAGTTTGACGCATCCGTCAAAAACCTCAAGGCGCTGAGCGGCTCTGAGCTCGTCAAGGCTTGCCGCAGCGCGGAGGGCAGACTGCTCTCGCTCGGCGCGGTGTTCCCGATGTTCATAACCCCGAGCTATTTTGCAACGGCGAAGGGCGTCAACGGCCTGAGCGTTGACCCCGAAAGCTCGGCAGTTGATTTTGTTTTCGTAACGGCGAAGGACTGACAAGATGAAAAAGGAAAACAGACTCAGATATATACTCCCCGAAAATCGGACGGTGCGCATCGTGCTCACCGTCTTTTTCTGGTTATTGGCGGCGGCGTGCGCCGGATGCATATTCTGGCTTTCGAGCCGTGACGGCAACCAGTCAAAGGACATGAGCGACAATGTACGCGGAATTTTAGCCAAAATTCTCGGCTCGCCGCTCGGCAGCTTTATTGTGCGAAAATTCGCGCATTTCTTTGAATATGCGGCGCTCGGATTTCTTATAGGCTGCGCGCTTTTCCTCAGCCGCAGGCGTTTTTCGCCCGTTATCTCCGTCATTTGCAGTGCCCTTTATTCAGTCAGCGACGAGATACACCAGTATTTCGTCCCCGGACGAGCATGCCGCATTTTCGATGTCGGAGTCGACACCCTCGGCGCGCTGACGGGTACACTTATCCTCACGCTCATAATTCTTATAGTAAACTCAATTGCAATGCGCAGAAAGGAAAAATATTCCGCGTAAATTTTTAGCATTTCTATTGTCGTTTTATAACAGTATATGATATAATAAAGCTTATATAGAGACTTTTTGGCTGAGAGGTATATTCAATGGATCATAAAGAGGGGCTCATAGTCGGGCGCAACGCAGTGCTTCAGGCTCTCGAAAGCGGCAGAACGATAGACAGCGTGACCGTTGCTCAGGGTCAGCGCGGCGGACAGGCAGGCAGAATAATCGACATCTGCCGCGAGCGCAAGATCCCCGTCAAATTTGCCGATCAGCGCAGGCTCGACCGCCTCTGCGACGGCGCGGCGCACCAGGGCGTTGCGGCATTTGCCGCGGCTCACGAATACGCCGAGATGGACGATATTTTTGCCCTCGCCGAGAGCAGGAACGAAAGCCCGTTCATAGTCGTGTGTGACTCACTTGAAGACCCGCACAACCTCGGCGCCATACTCAGAAGCGCGGAGGCAGCCGGAGTTCACGGGGTAATTATCCCGAAGCGCAACTCCGTGACCCTCAACTACACAGTCGCAAAGACCTCGGCGGGTGCTATTGAATATGTCCCCGTAGTAAAAGTCGCGAACCTCCCCGCCGCCATAGACGAGCTCAAATCGCGCGGCGTCTGGATATTCGGCGCGGACATGGACGGCACGGATTACACCGCCCTCGACTACAGCGGCAGCATCGCTCTCGTCATCGGCTCCGAGGGCAAGGGCATAGGCCGCCTTGTGCGCGAAAAATGCGACTTCATCGCCTCCCTGCCGATGCGCGGCAAGATAAATTCTCTCAACGCCTCCGTCGCGGCGGGAATCCTCATGTTCGAAGCGGCGAAACACAGAAACTGACTTTTATCCGATTTTTCAGCATATAAGCATATATAAATTGGGGTGAGATGAGTGGAAAACAAACCTTCCGATAAGCGGAGCAACATGCCGCTTGACAAAGTTCTCTACCAAGTGGCGAAGATTGAACACGACAGCGGCGAACCGGACAAGATCTGGAAAATAACAGACATAGACGATCTGATAGCGAGCACGGACGCCGATTCCACAGCACTTGACTACGATGACGACGATGAGCTTCTGATGAGCATCGCCTACTATAAAAACAGATACTCTGACGATGACATATCGTCGGAGTATGAGACTATATATACAGACCCGAAAGAGCCGGAATCCGAGCCCGACGAAGAGCCCGAGCCGGAAGAAGCCGAACCCGAAAATCCGGCGGACGAACCGGAGGCTTCGGCAGAAGCAGAAACCGAAGAGCCTGCCGAGCCCGCAGAATCAGACGAGGCGGAGCAGACCGTCGAAAACAAAGAACCTGTAAGCGAAGTGTCTTTTGCGAAGCCCGAAGAGACGAAATCAGCCGGCGAATCATATTTTACAGAACCCGAAAGCGAAGCGGCAACAGAGTCCCCCGCAGAGCCGGAAGAAACCGAAGCGGCGCAGGAGTCTGCCGACGAAATTGAGCCGGAAGCCGAGAAAGTTAAGGCTGAAGAAGTTCCCGCCGATGAGAGCGAGAATATATACTCCGATTCAAAAATCGAGCTGTCTGTTGTGAAAGCCGACGGCGAAGATGATGATATACAGGAATCGGAACCTAAAGATGAAGTCGACACGGACGAATCAAATAAAACCGACGAGTCCGACAACAGCGATAACATTCTGACGCTCCACGGCGAGGAAGAAGAATCCGAGGACGAGGATGAAGCCGAGAAAAAGCCGACGGTAGAGGAGCTTTTCGGCGCGCCCGCTTCGAGATATTTCGGCGAGCCGACAGAAGAGCCGGAGGAGGACTCCGAGCGTGAGAGCCGCGCCATACCCGGCCTGTTCGGCGACACGGTCGTGTTCGGTCCGATGAAATCCCTTTCCGAGCCGACGCAGAATAAACCCGACGACGAATATAAAACAAAGCTCATGACCGCGATAGGCTCGGCAAAAGCGCCGCAGAGCGCCGAGACGATAGAGAAGCCCGGCGTTATCTTAAAGCGCGGTCCGCTCTCCGAGACATCGGGGCTCGAGCCCCTGCCGCAGGTCATTCCCGCCGAAGAATTTGTCGGCTCGGGGGACGATAAGCCCGCGTCGATAGAGGATCAGCCTTTCACTAATCCCGCCGCCGGCAATCAGCCGGAGGAGGAGCAGATGATGCTCAGCGGCTTCGGCGAAGAGCCGGAGACTGAAAAAATAGACGAAGACGAGCTTCGCAGCGAGCTCGACAAAAAGAGGGCGGAGAAGAAGAAAAAGTTCGTTCTGCTCGGCGGACTCGGCGACGATGAGCCGCAGGAGGACGAAAATCTGCCCGAAGAGAAAGAGGACGAGCCGGAGGAGCAGTCCGAGAAAAAGAGAAAGCACTCCGAGAAAGCTCCCCTCGAATACGAGAAGCCCGAACAGCGCGGCAGAGTCTATAACAGCCTCAAGAACGCCGCATCGCAGTTCAAGACCTCGGTTATCGGTCTGTGCGTGCTCGAAGGCGTGTCGCTGCTTCTGCTGCTCATACCGAAAATTCTCGAGTGGGCGGCGATAGACGCGCCCGCATTCGACCGCGGAGGCGCGGGACTCGCGGCGGCTAATATAGTGCTTCTGCTCGCGTCGTTCTATCTCGCGTTCCCGAATATTTTATCCGGCGTAAAGGCGCTTGCAAACGGCCGCGTGACCGGCGGCGCAGTCGGCGGGCTGACATTTATACTCGCCCTCGTCCAGACGATACTCTCGTTCTTCAACAAATCACCCGAGGGCGCTTCGGGCATGTTCTACTGCGCGGCGGCGATATTCGCCCTGCTCATGACCGCCGAAAACAGCAGCCGCGGCACGGCGCGCGTGATGCAGAATTTCCTCTTCTGCACCGCAAAACGCAAAGCAGGGCTCTACGGCATAAGGGCTATAGAGAGCGAGAAAGACGCATTTGAAGTCGGACGTGCGCTCAAGATGGGCAACCCCGACATTTTATATTCCGGCAGGGTCGAGTTCCCCGCCGACTTCATCAAAAATTCCGAAGCCAACTCCCCTGCGGACAGCTGCATAAAGCGCAGCCTGATAATTTCTTCGGCTGTCTCCGTGCTGCTCGCGGTTATATCGGGCATAATAACAAAAGATATCTTCCAGGCGTTCGGCGTGCTCACCGGCGCGTTCTGCCTGACCTCGCCCTGCGCTATTGAACTCGCGCTGATGATTCCGCTCTATCTCGAGAACAGAAAGCTCAACTCAGAGGGCGGCATGATAGCGGGCTACGACGCGGCTCTCGAATGTTCCGAGGCGGTCGCCGCCTCCGTTGACAGCGCCGATCTCTTCGACCGCGCGGCGTGCGAGATGCACGGAATGAAGGACTTCCACACCGTGCGCATAGACGATGTTCTGCTCTACGCAGTCGCTATAGTGCTCAAATCCGGCGGTCCGCTCACAGATGTCTTCAACCGCATTATCGGCGGCTCGACCGAGCTTCTGCCGCCCGTGCGCGACATGATATACGAAGACAGACTCGGTCTCTCCGCGACAATATATAATCAGCGCGTGCTGCTCGGCAACCGCAATCTGCTCACGCACCACAATATTGAAGTTCCGCTCAAGTCCGAGGAGGACAAGGTAAAGCGCAACGGGCGCAAGATTCTCTACATAGCCATCGACTCGCAGGTCGCGGCGATGTTCGTTTTCAACTACGCCGAGGACGCATCGCTCAAGGATTCGATAAACGAGATGGCGGACAACGGCTTCAGCCTTGTCGTTCGCACAGACGACCCAAATGTGACCGACGAGCTCATCGCCGCCCGCTTCGGCATAGCGCAGAAAGATATCAAAATGACGCTCTCCCACGGCGCGCGCATATTCAGCGCATACCGCGACAGCGTTGTTGATTCAGCCCCCGCAAAGGTCATGCACGACGGCTCCGCCCGATCTTACTTCAAGAGCATCGCGGCGTGCGGCAGGCTCGCAAACTTCGCTTCGCGCTGGGCAGTGTTCGCCCTTATCGTGCAGGCGGTCGTGGCGGCGGGTGCGATACTCTGCGTCGCGCTGAAGGCGTTCGCGTTTGTGTCGCCCCTGACGGCGGTTATAGTTCAGACCGCGATAGTGGCTTTCAGCGTAATACTGGAAAAATTCAAAAGATAAATATACTACCCTGTAACATCTAAAAGTCTACATCCGGTTGAAGGATGAAAACGCAGGCAGGCTGCCGCCTGTCAAGTTTGAAGACGCAGTTAAACGCAATCAGATGACGCAATGCTTGTAAAGTTTTAGGTGTTGCAGGGTAGCAGGGGCTGCGCTGAGAATGCGTCAGCCTCTTTCTGAAAGGATAAGCGGATATGCAGGAAAAATCAGTCAAGACAAAAATTGATTTAAAAGGCAAGACCGTGCTCGTGACGGGCGCGGCGGGATTCATCGGCTCTTTTCTCTCGGAGCGTCTGCTCTCGGACTTTGAAGATATCCGCGTCATCGGCTTCGACAGCGTCAACGACTACTATGATATCCGCCTGAAAGAATCGCGGCTCGAAAAGCTTCAAAAGCATAGAAATTTTATTTTTATCAAAGCGAACCTCGCGGACAAGGACAAAGTGAGCGAAGTGTTCCGCGAATACTCGCCGCAGATAGTTGTCAACCTCGCGGCGCAGGCGGGGGTGCGCTATTCGATAACGAACCCCGACGCCTATATCGAGTCGAATATAATCGGCTTTTATAATATCCTCGAGGCCTGCCGCCACTCATACGACGACGGCGCAACACCCGTCGAGCATCTTGTATACGCTTCGAGCTCGTCGGTCTACGGCAGCAACAAAAAAGTGCCCTACAGCACCGACGACAAAGTTGACAACCCCGTCAGCCTCTACGCCGCAACGAAAAAATCCGACGAGCTGATGGCTCACGCCTATTCGAAGCTCTATAACATCCCCTCGACGGGACTCCGCTTCTTCACGGTCTACGGACCCGCAGGCCGCCCGGACATGGCGTATTTCGGCTTCACCGACAAGCTTCTTCGCGGCGAGACAATCCGCATTTTCAACTACGGCAACTGCAAGCGCGACTTCACATACATCGACGATATAGTCGAGGGCGTTGTGCGCGTCATGCAGGGCGCGCCTGAGCGCAAAGACGGCGAAGACGGTCTGCCCGTTCCGCCGTATGCGGTCTACAATATAGGCAACCAGAACCCAGAAAACCTGCTCGACTTCGTCGACATTCTCCAGCAGGAGCTTATCGCCGCGGGAGTTCTGCCGAATGATTACGACTTTGAGGCGCACAAGCAGCTCGTCCCGATGCAGCCCGGCGATGTCCCCGTGACCTATGCGGACACGACCCCGCTCGAGCGCGACTACGGCTATAAGCCCTCGACAGATCTCAGAACCGGGCTTCGCAATTTTGCCCGCTGGTACAAAGATTTCTACAAGATTTGAATGGCATATTTATTATGTATATAAATGTATGTCTTTCGGGTCAAAGATGTGGACGAAAGACAAATTAAGATTTGTATTATTTGGAGGCTCGATTATAAAAATTATTTGAGTCGCTCACTTTACCATGATTCAAGTGATAGCCCGCTCCCCATTCATTTCGTGCCTTGACTCGAAATGTTTCAACAAAAAAATCCTACCCGATGCTGCTGCGCGGGTAGGATTTCTGTTATATTCACTCTCTGATATCAATCCGGATTATGTTCATAGAAATAGTCATACGCCTCTTCGTAGTCCTCGAAGTCGTCGTAATAATAGTCGTAAAAGTCCTCGGGGTCATTGAAGTCGCGGGCGTTATACGGATCGTCGTCATAGTAGGCCTTTTTCGTGGTAGTCACCGGGCGGTTGCCGGAGGGTCTATACGAGCCGCCGGAGGATGAACCACCGGAAGAGGAGGTCTGCTTCGGCACGGTCTCATATTCCGGATAATGCCACACGCTTTCCACGGCACCGTTTCTCACATCTACCGCATAATATGCGTATAACCAATCAGAATACTCCGACTGCTTTGCGTAATAGGGGATCTTCCAATAATATTCATGATACCCCTCGCGGCGGGCAACTGTCTGATCATAGAACTTTGAATATTTGAGCGGGTCATAGTTGACGGCGGTCGCCTTGCCGAGCTTTGTCGAATTTATCAGTGACTCCGGCATTCCCTCATACGGCAGAATCTCCGAGACGGGGGTTATCCCCTTGTCGGTTTTTATCCCGAGAAAGTGAATCTCTCTGCCGTCATTGACCGATATCAGGTTTTGTCTGCTGATGTAGGCACTGTAGTTTATTTCATGCTCCTCGCCCGACCCCGTCACATACTCGCCGACATAATATGTATGCAGGGAGATAAGGATAAACGGGTAGTCGGACTTCACGCCGTCGAGCTCGTCGAGAAAATAATAGAACTTCTTCCAGTCCTTTATTTTTTCGGGCGGGTCTAATTTCAGCGATACTTCAATTTCATATTTTATCGGGTCCTCGGTTTCGTCGTAGATGTATTTGTTGCTGTACGGCTCATGAATAACTGATTTGACCGTCAGTTGCGCGTTGACCTTGTGCTTTTTGCAGACGGCGGCAAATGCTTCTCTGAGCCTCAATTGCTCGGCGTCCGCCGTATCGTGTCGGTACAGGCTCTCGTCGGCCTCACTCTGCCGGCGTGATTCGTCCTCGCGGGCGGCATTTATTACGTTTCTCGCGAAAAGCCCCAGCGTGACAATCAAAATAAGCACGCATATTATGCTGACAACTATCTCCGCCGTATTCGGCTTGTTCTTGGTCTGTTCGCTCATGTCCTCCCTCCTTATAGCTCTGCAAACCCGGAATTATTTCTTCTTCCTGCCCTTTTTCTCAGTATATTCATTACCCTTGACTCCGGGATTGACGAGCTTGAGCTTACGTCTCTGGCGGCGCTTGTAGTTTTCATAGATGAACAGCGCAATATAGCCGACAACGAGAATGGCGACTATAGATGCGATAATTTTAAATACAGTGCTCGAAGCGACTTTCTTTATCGTTGCGCCTATGAACAGCAGAACATTTCTCGACACATCCTCGGACGCGACGAGCTTTATCCGCGCTATCTCCTCGCCGGCATAGAGCACACGAGCCTCGCATATCTCCTGACCCTTTTTGACCGGCGCGTCAACACTTTTAGGCACGGTCTCGGGCACGGGCTCAATAAGCACGCTTCCGGCGTCAGCCCCCGTCGGGACGAGAGCCAGCACTTCTTCACCCGGAACGAGCGAAATATGATCAGTTCTGAATGAGAGTTTGAGCGGAACTTCGGTTATTATCTGAGTCGGGCTCGCTATCGACTTCAATTCAATGTGGTTGAACACCCAGTTGAACATCCTGCGGCAGTCGACAAACGCGCAGTTTTCGAGCGGCTCATCGTCGTCGATATTCTGCATCGGCGCGTTCATTATCACGCACAGATAGTTATAGCCGTTGCCCGTGCCTTTTGATATGACGCAGCGTCCGGCGTTGTCGGTCGAGCCGGTCTTGATACCCACGGCGTAGGGCGAATAATAATCGGCATACGCTTTGTTCATAAGATTATTCGTGTTGCGCAGGGTGCGCTCCTCGCTCTTGTTTGTGGCGGGGACTTTATATATTGTAGTCGAAGTTATCTCCGAAAAATACGGCAGGGTCAGCGCGTGCTTTGTTATCGTCATCAGGTCGCGCGCGGTGGTGTAGTGGTTCGGGTCGTCGAGTCCATGGACATTCGCAAAGTGCGTATTCTTGCAGCCGAGAGCCGCCGCCTTGTCATTCATCATCTTGACAAAGCCTTCGATAGATCCGCCGACATGCATCGCGAGGACATTCGCCGCGTCGTTGCCGCTTCGCACGAGCAGGCAGTAGAGCAGATTCTTTATGCTCATTTTTTCGCCCGGCTCAAGCCCGACTATCGAGCTTCCTGTGCCGTCGAGCAGGTGGATAGCCTCGTAGCTCGCCTCGACTTCTTCATCGAGATCCTTGCAGTTTTCGAGCACGACGGTGGCGGTCATTATTTTAGTCAGTGATGCGGGAGCCGCCTGCTTGTCCGCGTCTTTTTCAAAAATGACCGTGTCGTTGTCGAGGTTGACGAGCAGATAAATCTGGGCATAAATAGGATTATCTCCGCTGTCTGTCAAACTTTTCTCGTATACCGCGTTATAATTAGCGTAGGCAGGCATGGTGCAGAGCACCGACGCGATAAGAATAAAACAAAATAAAATTTTTATGAGTTTTTTCATAGACAGTCACCGCCGAATGTTGTATTATATATATAAACGATAGAAGACAACTTTGTCCTGACACTAATTGATTATACCAGTTTCAGGCTGTAAAATAAAGTAATAAAACGGATTTTGTTTATCAGGGGGATTAAAATCATGCTTTATGTTACGGGAGACACCCACGGAGATTACGAGCGATTCACATCTTCCGCGCTCAAAAAACTGAAAAAGGGCGATACGCTCTTCATCTGCGGCGATTTCGGATTCATCTGGGACGGCTCGAAGAATGAAGAGAAGCTGCTCAAAAAGATAGGCAAGCTCAAATACAATGTATGCTTTATCGACGGCACGCACGAGAATTTCGAAAGACTCAGGAGCTACGAGGTCTCGGAATTCAAGGGCGGAAAAGTCCATCACATCACCGGCAACCTCTATCACCTCATGCGCGGTCAGACTTACGACTTCGACGGCGTGAGCGTCTTTGCCATGGGCGGCGGCGAGAGCCCGGATATAGATATCCGCTCCGATCTCAACTCCTGGTCGGGCGACGAGATACCCACCGAGGCGGAGCTGACCGAGGGCGCAAACAACTTAAAGAAGCTCGGCAACAAGGTCGATATCATCATCACCCACGAGCCGCCGATGAAAATCAAAGGATTTTTGAAACTCAAGGACAAGGAGCCCGTGCGCGTGACGGGACTCAATACATATTTTGAGGAGCTCGGCGCCGCCTGCGAATACAAGCACTGGTTCTTCGGCTCGATGCATATCGACAAGTTCATCTCCTCGTCCCACATCGCAGTGTTCCAGCACATAATCAACGCAGAGACCTGCGAGATTGCAAAATAAATATAATACAGTCACACAGCGGCTCTCGGATTCATTTCTGAGAGCTGTTTTTATGCTTTTTGACATCATTTTTACTTTTCCAGATGCAAATAATCTAAAGCAGCAACAAAATTACAAAAAATATGATATTATATAGGCGGAAAGAAAAATTTCACAGGAGGTGTTTTATGAACATCAAAAGACTTTTAGCCGTCATTCTCGCAGTTCTGGCGCTCTTGTCATTTGTTGGATGCAATGTAAAAAAAGACACGGGCAAAGAGCCTCTCAACGCCGCAGGAGGGAAAGCAGACGAAGCCATGTCGGAAAATCAGCCCGAAAGCACCGACGCGCAGGCAAGCGACACGGCAAGCGAAGCCGCCGGCAATGAAGCCTCTTCGTCCGGCACCGCCGAAACTGCAAAAGAAACGCAGAAGCCGACCGCCGCGGCAACCGCAAGGCCGAACAAGCCCGACGTAAAGAAGTCAAAATATTTCCTCGGCACCGACCTTGACGGATGGTACAACTGGGCGCTTGCCGGAAAAGGTTATAATGAAGGCGCAAATTATATCAAGGTCTGGACAGAGGAATTTGATTCTCACGACAACCTTGTAAAGCGCGTATCATACAAAACTCTTGACGGAGAAAGCATTCCCTCCATTACAACGACATACGAATATACCTATAACAGCAACGGCACCGTAAAAGAGATCCGCACCGACGGCGGCAACGGCTACATATACAGCTATGAATACGACTCTGCGAAGAGGATCACCAAAATCTCCGTTGTTGAGCCTATATCCGGCGACACTATGAACTCGTACAAGTTCACATATAACAAAAGCGGAAAGCTCATCGGAGTTGACAGCGGCAGGGTTGCCGGCATGGACGGCACCGAATACAAAATCACCGTTTCGTATGACGGCAGCGGAAGAGTCTCAAAGAAAGAGAAAGTTTATTCCGGCGGTCTTGTAAAATCGTACAAATACGAATACAACAGCCGTAACGACATCTCCCGCAAGACCGAGGAAGTCAAGCAGTCGGATGACTATTTGAAGAATGTGACCGACTACAAATATGACGAAAACGGCGCGCTTATAAAGCTGACGGTGAAAAGCTCGGACGGCTCTTCGCAGGAATCCGTATACACCAACGACAAATACGGAAATCCCGTCAACATAAAGGTCACAAAAACCGCAAACGGCAAAACCGTAAGCTCGCATACTTATCCCTATACATATAAGTACGAATCCAATCGGATAACCGTGACCGAGCACGACGGCAGCAAAAAGATATACGAGTATCATAAGAATCAGAGCATTATGCTGGACGATTCGCGCATATTCTGATATTTTACAAAACAGAGATCCCGGCCTCGCGCCGGGATTTTTTCACTTTGTGAATCGAAAAATCAAAATCCGCACATTTTTTATAAAAAGTGTGCTATTATATAGACGAAAAAAACTTTCAGGGGAGGTATTCCATGAAACTCAAGAGAATTTTTGCAGCCGTTCTGGCGGCGGCGATGCTGCTGTCGTTTGCGGGATGCGCGAACAAGGACACTCAGGGCGACTCTTCCGAGCCTGCGGGAGAACAGACGACCGAGGAGCGAACCACCGAGCCTCAGACGAATGAGGACGGCAGTCTCGTCAAGCCGAAAAACGCCGTCTCGGTCTCCGACGATGTGAAAATCAAGACCTACAGCGGCACTTCGCTCATCGAAATCGGCAACCGCGTCATGGAGCCCTACGGCAACGCGTATAAAAACATGAAAGCCTACGCCGACGCGCTCAACCGCCTCAAGGCGGAGATGCCGAACACCAAAGCCTACTGCCTCATGGCGCCGACCGCCATTGAATTCTACGCCCCGAGCAAATATAACGCCGGCGTGTCGAAGTCGCAGTACGAGGGCATGTGCTACATCTACGAGCAGTTAAAGGACATAACGCCCGTCAACGCCTATGCCGAGATGGCGGCGCACACGGACGAATATCTCTATTTCAGAAGCGACCACCACTGGACCACCCTCGGCGCGTACTACGCCTATCGAACCTTCGCCAAAGTCGCGGGGTTCACGCCCGTTGACAAAAACACTCTCCAGACCGGCAAGCTCTCGCCGTTCCTCGGGCTTTTCTACAAAGACACAAAGAGCACCGCGCTCTCGAACGACCCCGACTATGTCGAATATTTCATTCCGCCCGTCAACACAACGGCTATAGCCTCGGACACCGACGCCGCGATGAGCAACAGCTACAGCATTAAAGTCATCAACACCGAAACTACTTCGTCGAACAAATACTTAGCCTTTGTCGGCGGAGACCACGGCGTTGTCAAGATAACGACCGACGCTCAGAGCGACAAGAGCATCGTTGTTATCAAAGAGAGCTACGCGAACGCCTTTGTGCCGTGGCTCTGCGCGAATTATAAAACAATATATGTCCTCGACCCGCGCCAGCTGACCGTCAAGCTCGCCGATTTCGTCAAGACGAACTCGATAGACGAAGTCCTGTTCCTCAACTATATGTTCATTCCCAGCAACCCGAAGTTCATGAACGCGCTGGAGAATATGGCGTAAATAAAACAACAAGAAAGCCCCGGAAGATTTGACTTCCGGGACTTTTTGTTTAAGCAAGCTTTCTGCTCTCATCTTTTTTCAGCGTGCGGTAAGTATAAATTATCACTATCGCCGAAGCGATAAATGCGAGAATATCCGCCGCAGGCATCGAAATTATTACTCCGTCGAGCCCCCACACGAGCGGGAGTACAAGCACCAGCCCGACGCCGAAAACTATTTCTCTTATCATCGACAGCGCGGTCGAAGCGACCGCCTTGCCCATCGCCTGCAGGAAGATGAACGCCGCCTTGTTGATGCAGGCAAGTGTCATCATGCACAGATATATTCTGAAGCATTTCACCGCGAACTCGGTATAATACGCGCTCTCGTTCGACGCGCCGAAGATTGCTATAAGCCCGGTCGGGAACAGCTCGACTATGAGCGTCGCTATCGCGCCCGCAGCCGCCTCGCATATCAGCAGGCGGGTGAACAGCCCGCGCACGCGGCCGTATTTTTCCGCGCCCATGTTGTAGCCAACGATAGGAATACATCCCGCCGCCATGCCGATGCACACGGACATAATTATCTGGAAGAATTTCATCACTATTCCGACGACAGCCATGGGTATCTGCGCATATTCCGCGAGCCCGAAAACGGGGTCGAGCGCGCCGTATTTTCTGATCATATTATTTGTCGCCGCCATCGCCGCGACGAGGGATATCTGCGCCAAAAAGCTGCAAATGCCCAGCGGAATGAATCTTTTTATCACGCCGCCGCAGAGCCTGAACGACTCTTTTTCGAGCTTCACGGAGCGCATATGGAACAGATAATATACCGCCATCGCTGCCGTGAGCAGCTGGCCGAGCACCGTGGCGACTGCCGCGCCCATCACACCCCATTTGAACACGAAAATAAATATTGGATCGAGAATAATATTGACCACCGCGCCCGCGACCGTAGACACCATCGCAAAGCGGGGGCTTCCGTCCGAGCGGATGACCGGGTTCATCGCCTGGCCGAAAACATAGACGGGAATGCCCAGGGCTATCCAGAAGAAATATTCTTTCGCGAACGCGAATGTTTTTTCGTTGACCGTGCCGCCGAACATGGCGATAAATTCATCCGAAAAAATCAGATATAATATGCACAGCACTATGCCGCCCGCAGCGGAGAGCACAACTGCGTTGCCGACTCCCCTGTGCGCGTCCTCGCGCCTGTCCGCGCCGAGGGATATGCTCACAAACGCGCAGCAGCCGTCGCCTATCATAACGGCTATCGCAAGGGCTATGACCGTCAGCGGGAACACGACAGTGTTTGCGGCGTTGCCGTCCGAGCCGAGATATGCGGCGTTCGCGATGAATATCTGGTCGACAATGTTATAGAGCGCCGCGACGAGCAGGGAAATCACGCAGGGTACCGAATATTTGCCCATGAGCCTGCCGAGCTTTTCCTGCCCGAGAAAGGTCTGATCGTTATTTTTCATGGTTGTCTCCTTTGCAAAAAAATAAAAGGCGCAAACCCATCCGGATTTACGCCTTTGGCTACACGATGAAAAAATTATATCAGCTTTTGCCGTATTTTTCAAAGGCAGTAATTGTCAAACTTTTATTTTTTTGCGCCGATGATTTTATATAAAAAACGCAGAGATGCTTGAACGACATTTGCGGTTATGCTATAATCTTGAAAAAAGCAGGAGGAAGTTTATGAACAGCAGAAAAACAGCGGGCGCCGTCCTCGGAACGCTCGGCGGGCTGGCCGCTCTGACTGCGGCTTCGGCGGAGATATTCTATAACTTCGCGATAAACACGAAATCGCCCATACATATGAGCAAGCTCAACAACCTCGTTCAGAAGGCGACAAACACGAGCGCCAATGAAGAAGAGGCGAGCGCAAAATACAGCGGCATGACCGGGACACCCGAAATGAAAAAGTGGTACGCCGATGAGGGCAAGGATGTCTATATAATTTCCGACTCTCTGCGCCTGCACGGCAAGAGATTCAAAAATTCCGGCTCTGACTACGCGCTCGTCTGCCACGGATACACGAGCAAGGCGAAGCACATGGCGGGGTTCGTCAAAAAGTTCTATGATCGCGGCTTCAATGTTCTCGCGGTCGATGCGCGCGCCCACGGCGACAGCGAGGGCGCAAAAATCGGCATGGGCTGGCCCGAGCGCAGGGACATAGCCGGGTGGATAAAGCTCATTCTCTCATGGGATCCCGACGCGCGGATAATCCTGCACGGCGTGTCCATGGGCGCGGCGACGGTGCTCATGGCATCGGGCGAGACGCTGCCCGAAAATGTCAAGGCCGTTATCGCGGACTGCGGCTACACCTCGGAGTGGGATGAGTTCATCTGGGAAGCGGAAACGCTGCACATCCCGTGGTTCCCGGTGCTCAACGCCGCGTCATTGCTTTCAAAGCTTCGCGACGGCTATGATTTCAAGCAGGCGAGCGCGCTTGACCAGGTCAAAAAGAGCCGTATACCGACGCTGTTTATACATGGCTCGGAGGATGAGCTCGTGCCGTATAAAATGCTCGGCGAGCTGTACTTAGCGGCGGCGTGCGAAAAAGAAAAACTGACCGTTGAGGGTGCGGGACACGCGCTCTCGTCATCGGTTGACCCGGAATTATATTGGAGCACGGTTGAAAGATTCATAGAAAAATATATCGGCAGCTAAAGCAATAACCACCGTCGCGGACGGTGGTTAGAGCGTGTCGATAAACCTATTTTTGGTGGTTTCGCAAAAATCAAAGCCTCCCTTGTGTAAAGGGAGGTGGCGCGAAGCGCCGGAGGGATTGTTCTGAATAAGGGAAAAATTTTCAAAATGCTGAGTATTTTGAACTTTCATTACAACAACCCCTCAGTCACGGCTTAGCCGTGACAGCTCCCCTTACACAGGGGAGCCTTGAGTCCGTGCAATGACAGACTTTTTCGACAGACTGTAACCACCGTCGTGGACGGTGGTTATTTTATCGCACAAAAGAAAATCCCGACCGGTTAAGGTCGGGATTTTCTTTGTATAAAACGGGGGCAAGAAGATGGTAGGTGTCTGATTTATTCGGCCTGCTTCGAGTATTTCTTGAGATAGATAACTCTCATGAGCAGGCTCTCGATGGGATTTATCGGCTTGCACTTACCGAAGAGGCCGGAGCCTATGTAGGTAAGGCAGCTCTTCTCTGCGATCATCTCGACCGCACCTGCGTTGCTCTCATTCGAGCCGCAGCAGAGCGCGCCGCCGTCCTTGACGAGAACGCAGTGGCGACCCTTGAGCGCCTTGACGACCTTCTTGGGCGAATTCTTCGCGCACTTGAGGCTCACGCCGATTATCTGGGCGCTGTCATCAAGCTGAGGTTTGACAGTCTTGCCCATGGCGGCAACTGCGAGCACCTCGGGAGCCTGGGAATAAAGAATAGCATTGATATCCTCGCGTGAAGCATATATGGCGCGATGGAGGTCTGCCGTCGGAATCTCTCCCTCGCCGCTGACCGCCGAGGTCACGGGATCTACGGTGACGGTATGCTCCTTGTCGCCCGCAGCGTAGAATACTATCTTTCCACTTGCGTCTCTGTACGAGTTATTATAACAGGTTTCGTCATGTTTTACAATAGTTTTTCCGTGCTTTTGTGCCCAAGAAACACACATTTCGCTCAGGTCGGCAATTTTTTCTCCGAACTTTCTGTCAAAAAGGTCGAGAACATAAAGCGCGCTCTCGCGCTCGAGCGTGGCGGCGACATTGAACGCCTCCTCGCTGTCCTTGCCGTAGCAGACAGCGCCGTGATGCGCCATGATAACTGCCTTGCTGTCCATGTCGGCAGCGATAGCGGCGGCGACGCCCTTTTTGAGCTTCTTTGTGCCGGGCAGACCGTATGCGCCGAGCAGAACCTTGTCGCCTATAACTTTGCGGCCTTTTTCGCTGAGCGTCGGGATGCCCTGCATGGTCGCGCTTATAATGGAAGCAAACTTCTGATGGGTGTGAATAACAAAGCCCGCCTCGGGATGAGCCTTGTAGACCTCGGCATGGACGCCCTTTTCGGAGGAGGGCTTGACATTGCCCTCGTAGCTCAAGGTGTCGATCTTGACCTCGACGATATCGTCGGGGGTCAGTCCCTCATAGGGCTTTCCGCTCGGGGTTATGACAAAGCTGTTCTCGTCAACGCGGCAGCTGACATTGCCCCATGTTCTCGCGATGAGGCCCTTTTCGACAAGGCGCAGACCGGCTGCGATAACTTCTTTTTTTGCCTGTAAAATATCCATGAAAACCGTCCTTTCACGATAAAATCCGAATTGTGCTTGCGAACAATTTTGTACTACAGTTCAATTATAACACAAGAAGCCCAAAAGTCAACAAATTACTCTTTCGGCTCGCCGTCGGTCTCCTGATTCTCCTCTTCGGCTGAAACATCCTCCGGCTGGACTGCCGCGGCGTCCGCCTCAACGGATTTCTTCGAGCTGCGCCAGATATGGATAACGCCGTCGTCATTGAGTACCTTGAGCACGGTTATAACTATCGGCATAATAAATATTCCGATGAAGCCGAAGAGCTGGAGTCCGATATACATGCCCATGATGCTGACTATCGGCGGGATGCCGAGATTGCTCGCGACTATCTTCGGCTCGATTATCTGGCGTATGACAGTTATGCAGGCATATATGACAATGAGTCCGATTCCGAGTCCGTAGCTGCCGTTTATCAGCGAGAACACCGCCCACGGGATAACGACAGTACCTGTGCCGAGCACGGGCAGGATATCGACTATTGCGGTTATTATCGCGATAATAAATATATATCCGCTCTTGTACGCGCCGATGACTTTCAGCACGCTAAGACCTATCGACATCTCAGCAAAAGTTATAAGCATTATCAGCGCATAGGACTTGACGAGCTTGCCCATGGACGAGAACACGATTTGTTTAGTTTTCGAGAGCGTTCTGCGCTTCTGCGGGGTCAGCTGATTCTTGATGAAGCCGACTATTCCGTCATATCCGGCGGTCATGAAGCAGGCGGCGATAATAAACAGGAGCACGCCGACCAAAATACTCGGAATCTGCTTCGCGGTTGACCAGACGCCGCTGAGCGGAGTCTTGAGGATAGACAAAAGATTGATATTGGAGTTCTGCTCGCCGCCCTGCGCGCGCTGAGCCGCACGCTCTTCTGATGATAGCAGGAGCTTGTCCGAGAACGATTTTATTGCGTCCTCGGCTGAGCTTTGAAGTCCGTCCGGCAGACGCTCGGCGAAGCGATAGAGCGAAGCCTCCCAGCTTTTTACATAACCGGGCACTTTCTTGAGCCACTCGGCGAGTGTCGAGGCGAGTCCCTTGACTTCGGACACGACCCTCGCGCCGGTCAGGGCAACTATTGTTATCAGCAGCGCGATTATCAGCAGCACCGCGATAACAGAGACAATTCCCTTTTTGATATGGGTTTTCTTCGAGATAAAATTGGTCGGGCGCTGGAGCGCAGCGGCGACCAAGAATGCGAACAAGAACGGAGCGACTGTCCAGAATGCATATTTCATGAACAGATAAAACGCGCCGAGCACGAGCGCGATATATGCGACATTGATAAGTACCGCTCTTCTCTTTTCCACAGTGGCAGGGGACATTTTCTGCACCTCTTCTTTCAACCGTTTTTTTCCTGCGTCCAATGACAAAACAGCATAATTTATTATATATATTATACTATTTTATCTTAAAACTCAATGAATTTGAAAAATACTTCATAAAAATGTAAGAAAGTTTTCCTTTTGGGGCTTTATCGCCGGGGCTGTTTGTGATAAAATAATAAAAATCAATGACAGTGGGGAGACAGTTATCATGTATATAGCGATAATGGGCTACGGCGTTGTCGGAAGCGGCGTTGCCGAGGTCATCAACAAAAATCACGACAGCATCGTGCGCAAGAGCACGCAGTCGGAGCTTGAGATAAAATATATTCTCGACCTCAAGGATTTTCCGGGCGACCCGAATGAGAAGCTTTTTATAAAAGATTTTAATATTATTCTCAACGACCCCGAGGTAAAGGTCGTTGTCGAGACAATGGGCGGACTTCATCCGGCGTATGAGTTCGTCTCCGCCTGCCTCAAGGCGGGCAAGAGCGTTGTGACCTCGAACAAAGAGCTTGTCGCGGCGAAGGGCTGCGAGCTGCTCGGATACGCCGCGGAGCACAATGTGAACTTCCTCTTTGAAGCGTCGGTCGGCGGCGGAATACCGATAATCAGACCGATAAGCCAGTGCCTCGCCGCAAACGAGATAAACGAATTCGCGGGCATTCTCAACGGCACGACGAACTTCATTCTCACCCGCATGATAAACGACGGCATGGCGTTTGAAGATGCGCTCAAGCTCGCGCAGGACAACGGCTATGCCGAGCGCGACCCCTCGGCGGATATTCTCGGCTTCGATGCCTGCCGCAAGGTATGCATCCTCGCGTCCCTGTGCTTCGGCAAGCATGTCTATCCCGACCAGGTTCACACCGAGGGTATAACCGAGATAACACTCGAGGATGTCGAATACGCCAAGGACTGGGGCGGAGTTATAAAGCTCCTCGGCAGAGCGCGCAAGAGCGAGGACGGCAAGCACATCTATGCGATAGTCAGCCCCGCATTCGTCGATCATCACAGCCAGCTCGCAAGCGTTGACGATGTTTTCAACGCGATTCTCGTGCGCGGCGACGCGATAGGCGATGTCGTATTCTACGGCAGAGGCGCGGGCAAGCTGCCCACCGCAAGCGCGGTCGTCGGCGACGTTATCGACTGCGCACGCCACGAGAACAAGCAGAAGTTCTTCGGCTGGGCGGACAGCGAAGAGGGCTATGTCTCCGACTATCTCGACATGCCAACGGCGCTCTATGTCAGGGCGCGCGCTCAGCAGAAGCAGCAGGTCATATCCTTGGCGGAGAAGACTTTCGGCGAGATAAAGCTCCTCAAGCGCGCCGGCGCGCCGGAGGACGAGTTCGCCTTTGTCACCCCCGTCGCCTCGGAGCGCGAGCTGCGCACAAAGCTCGAAACTCTTCTCGGCGCCGAAATCATCTCGACGATAAGAGTTACAGATTATTGATAGTTTTTTAAGAGGGACTGCCGTTTGGCAGTCCTTTTTAATTTTGCGGGAGTGATTGTGGGGTGCAAAGCGTTGTTTTATAGATTGAGAGTTCTTTATCGCTTGAGCCATAGCAACCCCCTAATTTGTCGCTGTATCTGTTTTCGCACGCCGGCGCCCGTTCAAAATAAAATCACCGCTCCGGATTACTGCTCCCAAAGGCAGTTTTATCCCTGCTGATATTGATAATCGCGCGGTCTTGTGGTATCATATGAGCATAAATTTCGGGAGACTGATGCATGAACAAAAAAGAGATTGCCGCGTTCTTTGACCGCATGGCGCCTGAATGGGACGCCAACATGATAAAGAGCGACGAAAAGATAAATTTCATACTTGACGCCGCCGGAGTGAAAGAAAATTCCGTCGTGCTCGACGTTGCCTGCGGCACGGGGGTCATGTTCCCGTATTACCTCGCGCGCGGCGCGGAGCGCGTTATCGGCGTTGATATTTCGGCTCAGATGGCGCGGATAGCCGCATCGAAGATGCACGACCAGAGAGTCGAGGTGATCTGCGGCGATGTTGAGGAGATTCCCGTTGAGCGCCTGTGCGACTGCTGCGTTGTTTATAACGCTTTCCCGCATTTTGAAAGCCCGGAGAGGCTCGTTGAGCGGCTGTCCCATTGGCTTAAAAGCGGCGGACGGCTGACCGTGGCGCACGGCATGAGCCTTGACGCGCTGCGCATGCACCACAAGGGCAGGGCTGACAGCGTCTCGCGCGAGATGCTGACTGCCGAGGAATTATCAGCAGTGTTCGCGCCGTACTTTGATGTTGATGTCGCCGTTTCGGACGATGAAAAATTTGTGGTCTCCGGCGCAAAAAGATAAATAATATTAAAGGCTGCCCTTGCGGCAGTCTTTTTTTAATGCGCAAAGCCCCGGGGCTTCGCAGAAGAGTCATGATGAAAATAGAAGTTATCTGTTTAAAGAAATTTGACAGCGATGACTATCAGCGCGACAGCTGCCGCAAGAGCGGCAAGCGCCTTTGCTATCATTGGCTTTGCCATGTCCACGGTCGTGGGGACTACGCGCCATATCGCGTCTTTTATCGGCGTGTTGAGCTTGCCGTCGCAGAGCTGCTTATATGTTTTAGTATATGTCTTATATTTGCGCGGATCGTTCTCGTCGAGGACGAAGCAGCGCACGCCGCGCTGTTTTCCGTTGCCGTAGACATTGAAGCCCGCCGACTGAGTGAAACCGACATCGATATTGCCGACTTTTCCGACATAGGAGTTTTTGTGGTCGTGACCGACATATACACCTAGCACATCGCCCTTTTCGCTGAGTGCCTCGAACTCGCCGGTGTTGATATCCGGTATCGACGGAGGCTCTAATAATACAGAACCCTCGACGCACTTGGTTTCGTCTATTTTATAATGCTCGCCCTTGTGTATTCTGAACGCCGGTATCGCGCCTTTTTCGTGCTTACCAACTCTTTTAGGAAGCCGAAGCATCAACCGACTTTTGGTAAAGCGAAAGTAAAGTCCGTGTAAAAGCAAAAAAGCCCGCTGTCCGCAGGCTCTTTTATAAAATTATGTTTGTTGATATTCGCCGTCATTTGAAGAGTTGGTCGTAATCATAAGATTTTATTAAATCGTCGGCGTTCTTTTCGTATTCGGCGAGATTCTCTTCTGTGATACGGTATTCGTCATTCTTCATCCACTGCAGCATCTGCGAGTTCACCCATTCACCGTAGTGCTTTGCGTCCTTGTAGTTATCGAGGTTGCATATGAGCTCGGAGTTGCCGCGGAATGAATACAGTCTGACATTGTCATATTTCAAAAGCTCTTTTGTTATCAGATTTTCCGCTCCGAGCGTCCTGTCAAGCTGGCCGTTATTTATCTCCATGCCCCAGTGCGCTATGCTGTAAGGCGGATAGAAGAAATAGAATGTGGTCTCAGGATGCGCTTTAACAATACTGATAACATTCTCGTTCAGATTTTCCGTTACAACGGCGCGGTCGGCATCGGTCAGCTGTTGCATCTTGCTCGCAGAGGCGTTGAACTCGCACGACTTTATAACCTCGTCGCGCCCGTATTCATATCCGGCGCTCCAATTTTCATAAACATCAAACGAGGTTGCCGCTCTGCCCGTAACTGTTGATTTCACAACGCTTCCGGCGAGCTTTACAACGACCGGGTCGAAGAAATATTTTATATCGTCGAGGCTGCTGTCGTTATACAAATAGTCCGGGAAATCGCCCTTTTCGGTATAGCGGTAATTCTTGCCGTAGATCATCTTGTCATAGTCAAGACCCCATATGACATATTTGATGTCGTGTCCGGAATCATACGCCGCCTTGAGATTGTCGCCTATTTCCGTATATCCGCCGCCGGAGAACGCGACCTTTATAAAATCAGAGCCGAAAAGCTTCTGAGCCTCGCTCGTTTTGAAATTCTCCGTCATGGAGGTTCCGGTGATAACCGAATCATAGTCAAAGTGCCTGACTATTCCGTTATTCTGATAGCGCTCGTTCACAAGCGGATACGACAGAAACTTCAGCGGAGCATGATAATGGAACATCGGGTCTATTGCGAATATAGACAAAATAAACATAAGCACCGCCGCCGCTGCGGCCGCCAATATTCCGATTATCCATTTAATGGCAGTATTTTTTCTTTTCCCTGTCTTCATGTTGCCACCCCATTATATCTTTTTTGATATCTCGATTTTATCACATTTCTTATAAATACTCAAGCCTTTCATTATCTGACTCCGAACCGTAAAAAAAGAGCCCGCTGCTTGGCCCGCACAAAACAGCAAAAAGCCATAACTCACTTTGAAGAGTGAATTATGGCTTTGATTTTATATGCTGTTATTCTCAGCCGCCTATCTTCTCCTTGCCGCCCATATACGGTCTGAGGGCTTCGGGAATATTGACGCTGCCGTCGGCATTGAGGTTGTTTTCGAGGAACGCTATGAGCATTCTCGGCGGGGCAACAACGGTGTTGTTGAGCGTATGGGCAAAGTGCTTGCCGTCCTTGCCGTTGATGCGTATTTTCAGCCTGCGCGCCTGTGCGTCGCCGAGGTTCGAGCAGGAGCCGACCTCGAAATACTTCTTCTGTCTGGGCGACCACGCCTCGACATCTATAGACTTGACCTTGAGATCCGCGAGGTCACCCGAGCAGCACTCAAGGGTGCGCACCGGGATATCGAGAGTGCGGAAAAAATCGACCGTGTTCTGCCAGAGCTTGTCGAACCACATCTTGCTGTCCTCCGGCTCACAGACGACTATCATCTCCTGCTTCTCGAACTGGTGGATGCGGTAAACGCCGCGCTCTTCTATACCGTGAGCGCCCTTTTCCTTGCGGAAGCAGGGGGAGTAGCTCGTGAGGGTCAGGGGCAGAGTCTCGGGCTGGATTATTGTATCAATAAACTTGCCTATCATCGAATGTTCGCTCGTGCCGATGAGATAGAGATCCTCGCCCTCGATTTTATACATCATCGCGTCCATTTCGGCGAAGCTCATAACGCCGGTGACGACATCGCTTCTTATCATGAACGGCGGCACGCAATAAGTGAATCCGCGGTCGATCATGAAATCGCGCGCATATGAAATGACTGCCGAATGAAGTCTGGCGATATCGCCCATGAGATAATAGAAGCCGTTGCCCGCGACTTTTCTTGCGGAGTCGAGGTCGATGCCGCTCATCTTCTCCATTATCTCGGTGTGGTACGGAACCTCAAAATCGGGCACTACGGGCTCGCCGAAGCGCTGGATTTCAACATTCTCGCTGTCGTCGCGGCCTATCGGCACGCTCGGATCGATGATGTTCGGGATGACCATCATTATCTTCTTTATCTTCTCGCCGAGCTCCTCTTCGAGCTTCTCGAGTTCAGCGAGTCTCGCGGCGTTCGCGCTGACCTGAGCCTTCACCTCTTCCGCCTCGTCGCGCTTGCCCTGCGCCATGAGCGCGCCTATCTGCTTCGACAGGCGGTTGCGGCTGCCGCGCAGCTCATCAGCCTCGCCCTTTGCGGCGCGGCAGAGCTTGTCAAGCTCAATGACCTCGTCGACGAGCGGAAGCTTCTGATCCTGAAACTTCTTTTTGATGTTTTCTTTGACTATTTCGGGGTTTTCTCTGACAAATCTGAGATCCAGCATTTTATATCCTCCTGCATCATATTTAATAGAAAACACCCTCAGAACGGCTCCCGCCGTCCCAAGGGTGCAATAAGCACGGTACCACCTTGTGTTTAACTCTCAGCCCATAACGCGGGCACGCGGCAGAACTCATCGCCCTGCGGCTCGAAAGCGGAATAGACCCTGCGGACGAAGGAAACTCGCAGCAAACATTTCCCTCTCTGATCGTCCCGAAAAGATCCGTGTTCTTCGTCACAGCCTTTATAATATGGGATTATTATACCCCGAAGAAAAATCAAAGTCAAGCCTGTTTTTGCGCCTGTCTGCGCGGCAGGAGCTTAGCTTTTGCAAGAACTTTTACGAGGGTCGGGATTATCGCGAGCTGGATAGCGAGACCCGGCAGGCAGGTGACGAACGACGCAGTCACCCAGACGGAGAACGAATAGTTTCCGGCGGAGAAGATGAGGGCTTTGAGTATGCCCGAAACGACGCGCCCGGAGATGAGCGCGACAACGAGGCTCGTGTAGAGCGAGAGATATGTAGTCTTATATTTAAACGCATACATCATAAGACCCGTCACTGCGCCGTATACTGCGAGCTCCGCCATCATCGACGGCAGGATAGCCATCGGCGGCATCTGGGTCAGGAGCGACGAGAGCAGGGGGCCGAGCAGACCGCACACGAGTCCGTACTGCCAGCCGCAGATAAGTCCGCACAGCAGCACCGGGATATGCATCGGCAGGAATATCGTTCCGGCGTTTTTGACCATGTGGAACGCCATGGGCAGCACGATACACAGCGCGACGCACAACGCGGTTATGACCGTCTTTCTGATTCGCATTGAATTCTTGTTTGTCATGGGGATCGTCCTTTCAAAAAACAAAAAGCGGGGGTACGGCACTCCCTCCTGGAAGCGCAGTTACCCTCGCGGCAATGTTTTCACGTTATTTTAAAAAATCTTCGCTCTCTTCTGAAAGCCCGATCCCTTCGTGAGATCGCGATTATTATATCACATTTCAAGCGAAAATCAAGACCCTTTTCCGATTTCTTTCACGGCGGACTGAACGAGCTTCGCCATCGAGATATCCCCGACGCCGACGACTATATTGTCGCAGTGGTTGACAGGGACGAGCACGCGCTTTGCGTCGCTCTGCCCTATCGCCGCCGCCATCTTCGGCGTTATCTCGCCGAGCAGCGCATCGGCTATGACTATGCCGACGGGACCCGCTATGACATCCGCCTTGCGGCACCCGACACACACTGCGTTTTCGCCCGTCGCGGCGGCATCGGCGCCCGCCTTGAGCATGGCGGAGGTCGCGATGCTGTTCGCGCCGACGGCGGTCACGAAGAAGTCCGGATATTCGCTTTTTATCCCGGAAACGAGCAGCTTGCCTATTCCGCCGCCCTGTCCGTCTATAACAAGTACGTTCATATCAGTCTCTCCGTCAGTTTTTCACGGGCTCGAACATGTCCCCGTCAACGCCGCAGTTTTCGCAGCGGTCGGGCGCTGTGTCGCCCTCGATTTCAAAGCCGCATATCGAGCAGCGCATACGCGAGATGCCGTCCTTCTGAGCCTTGAACAGCTCGGCGGGCGACTCGCACTTCGGACACTTATCGGGCGCATTTTCGCTCTTTATTTTAAGCCCGCAGACCGTGCAGACCCATGTTCTTGTCAGCGCGGGACGACGCTCTTCAATCAGCTCGCCGCCGACTCCGCAGTTCTCGCAGCGGTCGGGCGCAGCCTTGCCCTCGTGGACATGTCCGCATATCGTGCAGACGAATACAGGCTCTCTTTTCTCTTCCCTTGGCTCCGAGACGGGCTGTGAAAGCGACGCCGGAGCCGAGCAGTTCGGGCATTTATCCGCGGCCGCGTCAAACGTGCGTCCGCATACGGCGCAGTGTATCTTCGCGCCCGTATTTCCCTCTTTGCTCACCGAATCCCTCCGTTTTTATGTTTTTTATTATGCCGCATCTTATAGATGCGCCACTCATGGTATCTATATTTTATCATCTGATATGCCAAAAAGTCAAGTTGCATGAAATACGCAGATATGATAAAATGAGTGGCAGAAAGAGAAAGGGTGAACGATATGGGACTTTATATACTTCTCGCCGTGTTTGTAGTTCTTGTTATATTTATATGTGTACTGCTGATAAGAGCCGCGCTCGCCGCGAAAAAAGCCGAGCCGATAGGCGAAAAGCCGGTCTATACAACCGAGCAGGAGGATATCGAAAACGGCGAACGGCTGATGAAAATGATAGAATGTCAGACCGTATCGTCCCGCGAAATATATGACGACACGGAGTTTGCGAAGCTGCGCGCGGCGGTCAAAGAGCTGTTTCCGCTGCTGCACGAGCGCGCCGAGATAAAATATTTCAGCGAGGACTGCTGGGTCTACAAAATCCCCGGGCGTGACGAGAGCCGGAATATACTGCTCATGTCGCACCACGATGTTGTTGCCGCGACGGGCGACTGGACTCACGAAAAGTTCGGCGAGATATCCGACGGAAAGATATGGGGACGCGGCACGGTAGACACAAAGACTTCGCTCTTCGCGGAGCTCTCCGCAGTCGAGGAGCTGCTCGCCGAGGATTTTGAACCCGCATGCAACTTATATATAGCCTCGGGACACAATGAAGAGATTTTCGGCGACGGAATACACGAAGCCGTGAAATATTTTGAAAAGCAGGGCATCGAATTCGAATTTGCCATCGACGAGGGCGGCGGGGTCATCAGCGCGCCGATAGACGGGATAGACTGCAAGTGCGCGATGATAGCTGTTCACGAAAAGGGCTACCACAGAATAAATGTCCGCGCCGTTCAGGGCGACTCCGAAGGGCTGACCCTCAGCGACAATCCCGTGACCCGAGTTTCAAAATTCATCGCTGAGGTTTCCGCGCTGAAGCTGACGATAAAAATGCCCGCTCAGGTGCGCGAGATGTTCACGGCGCTCCTGCCCTATATGAACTTCCCGCTGAGACTTATCTTCGCGAACCTATGGTGTTTCGAGCCGCTGCTGATAAAGCTCATGCCGAAGATAAACTCCCAGGCGGCAGCGATGCTCGGCACGACCTGCGTTTTCGGCAGCATCGAGTCAAAGAAGGGCAAGACCCCGCGCGACAACGAGTGCTCTGCGAGCGCGCTGATAAGATACATCGACGAAGAGGATCTTGTCGGCGACATGGAGAAGATAAGAGAGCTCGCGAAGAAATATGCGCTTGAAATAACCGAGCCCGCCGACGGGCACGAGTTCCACCGACCGGCTGATACAGGCAGCAGGGCATTCAAATATGTCTGCCGCTGCGCGAGAGACGTGTTCCCGCACGCCGCAGTTGCCCCGTTCGTCCTCGCCGCCGGAACCGACTCCCGCTGGATGAGCGATGTCTGCCCGTGCACGCTGCGCTTTGCTCCGATCGATATCAACATGCAGCAGTTCAACAGCGTCCACAGCGTAGATGAAAACATCGACCTCTCCGCCATCGGTGCGGCGATAGAGTTCTACAAAGAGGTTCTGAGAAACTACAAATAAATATATTTCCGTGCCGCAGAGCGCAAAATCGCCCGGCGGCACGGATTCTTTTCGTTCTGGCGGGTTTTCGCTCCCGACCATATATATTGTATGAATATTAATGCAAAGTACCTGAATTTGTGTATCTGCCGTGCGAGAATTGTATTTTGTAATTCAATTGATAAAATTAACGAAATTTCAGATAAAAATTAGTTAAATATTACTAAAAAAAGTTGACTTTTTCTGTCGAAACGATGTATAATAATTACGATATAAACGGTGGCTGCCGATCTCCATTACCGCTTATATGGCGCAGGTAATGAATATCCGCAGCCTCGAAACATCTAAAGGACCGGATAACCGGAAAAAATCGAGACCCTACGGAGATTTGTGAAATGAAAAGATTTTTAGCTTTAGCCATTGCAGTTCTTATGGTCCTGTCATTTGCCGCCTGCGCTTCTGACAAGAGCGGCAGCGACGGCAGCGACACCACCGCGGCATCCGACATCAAGACGGATGCGGCAACGGCCCCTGCGGCAGATGGCACCACCGCCGCGCCCGAGACGACCGAGCCTGCGACGAGCGGCACCGATGCCGTTTCCGCCGCGCCCTCAGTCAGAAGAGGCCCCACAAAAACAACCCCCGCTGCCGACACCACAAAGCCCGCATCGGGCGACAACAGCGGCTCGACTACCGTACCCTCCAAGCCGGACGACAGCAAGCCCTCAGCGGTTGAAACGAACCCCAAAAAGATAATCGTCTCTGCTGAAAAAGAATGGATATTCACCGAAAAGCCCACCGACTCCTGCCACGCTTCGACCGTTCTGCCTCTTGACAACGGTACAGTTGTTGCGGCATGGTTCGCAGGCTCGTCCGAGAGCGACGACGATGTCAAGATACTCACAAGCGTGCGCGGCACGGACGGAAAATGGGGCGAGCCCATCAGAGTTTCCGCCGATCCGAATGTCGCCCACTGGAACCCCGTTCTCTTCCAGAACGACGACGGCACGATAACCCTCTATTTCAAGGTCGGCAAGGACACCGAATATTGGAAGACCTACTATTCCGTCTCGACCGACGGCAAGAACTGGGCAGCTCCCAGAGAGCTTGTCCCCGGCGACAACAGCGGTGGCAGAGGTCCCGTCAAAAACAAGCCCATCAGACTCAAGAACGGCACTATACTCGCTCCCGGCTCGACCGAGCTCGGCGGCAAATACAGATGCTTCGTTGACATATCGACCGACAACGGCAAGACCTGGAACAGAACTCCCGAAATTGATTCGACCTTCCTCGGCTTCTTCAAGACCCCGATGATCCAGCCCACGCTTTGGGAATCGAAGGACGGCTCGGTTCACATGTTCACAAGAACAAAGGTCGGCAAAATCTACAGAAGCGATTCCTATGACGGCGGCAAGACCTGGTGCAGCGCATATCCGACCAACCTGCCGAACAACAACAGCGGTATCGACCTCGACACCGACGACAGCGGAAGAATTTTCCTCGTCTATAACCCCGTCGGCATCCCCGGCATCAGAACGCCCCTCACCCTCGCCGTTTCGCTTGACGACGGCAAGACCTTCACGAAGATAAAGACCTTCGAGACCGGACTCGCGGAGTACTCTTATCCCGCAGTCGTTGTCAAGGGCGACACCATCCACATCACTTATACATATGAAAGAGACTATATCGCCTACTGGCAGATAAAGATCAAGTGATGTTTTCCTGCGGCTTTTACGTGATTTTCAATCGCTCAAAACCTTCTTGAGCGTTGTGGAAACGCGGCATAATATAGGAAATTTTTAGGAGGAAGTAAAATGACCAAGAGAATTTTATCGGTTCTCGTCGCAATCAGCCTCATGTTTGCTCTCGCATCCATAGGCATGGCTAAAAGTTCGAGCGATGATATCATCGTCTCCGCAACAAAAGAAATGATCTTCGACAAGAAGATAACCGATTCCTGCCACGCTTCAACGGTTCTGCCCCTCGATGACGGCTCCGTTATCGCAGCCTGGTTCGGCGGTTCTTCCGAGAAGAAGAGCGATGTTAAGATCTACACCTCGGTTCGCACCGAAGAGGATGGCTGGAGCGATCCCATCGTTGTTTCCGCGGCTGATGACATAGCTCACTGGAACCCCGTTCTGTTCCAGAAGGAAGACGGCACTGTCGTTCTTTACTTCAAGGTCGGCACCGACACCGATTACTGGAAGACCTATTACGCAACCTCGACCGACGGCAGAAGCTGGAGCACTCCCAGAGAGCTTGTCCCCGGCGACAACAGCGGCGGCAGAGGACCCGTCAAGAACAAGCCCATCAGACTTAAGGACGGCACCGTTCTTGCACCCGCTTCGACTGAGATCGACGGCGAGTGGAGAGCATTCGTTGACATTTCCACCGACGACGGCGCGACTTGGACAAAGACCGCTAATGTCGATTCCAAATACTGCACATGGTTCAAGGTTCCGATGATTCAGCCCACCCTCTGGCAGTCCGCTGACGGCTCTGTCCATATGTTCACAAGAACAAAGGTCGGCAAAATTTATCGCAGCGATTCCTATGATAACGGCAAGACCTGGTGCCGCGCTTATGCCACCAAGCTTCCCAACAACAACAGCGGTATCGACCTCGACACCGACGATCAGGGCAGAATCTTCCTGGCTTATAACAACATTGGTCTCCCCGGCATCCGTACTCCTCTTGTCCTCTCCGTTTCGACCGATGACGGCAAGACCTTCACAAAGATAAAGACCTTCGAAAAGGGTCTCGCTGAGTATTCTTATCCCTCAGTTGTCGTCAAGGGTGACACCATCCACATCACCTACACCTACGAGAGAGACTACATCGCATACTGGCAGATAAAGATCAAATAAGATTTTTTTACAATCGGCCTGAGGGTAATCAAGGCTGAGAATAAGGGAAACTGCAACTCATAAAAATACACGCCCCGAAAGACAGTGCACAGTTCTTTCGGGGCGTGTATATTTTTTAATCTATTCCGTACTTCTCGTGGATGACATTTCCTATCTGTGGGAACGGGATGACCGGCGGCTGATTTTCAAGATGCTCGCCGATAAGCTTCTCCATCCAAACCATGCCGTACCAGCGGTGGAATTTATATCCGCATTTTGTGAAGCCGCCGACCATCCGGTAGCCGAGATGCGCGTGGAATTCCGCGCTGTTTTTCGTCAGATATTCGTCCTCAACTTCCGGATAGGCAATGCAGGCGTTCATGTTGAGAAAGCCCTGCTCGCGCAGCACGGCTTCGAGCGCGTCGTGCAGCTTTCTGCCAAGCCCGCCGCCGCGCGCATTCTGATCGAGATAGATCGATGTCTCAACCGCCCAATCATACGCCGGGCGCGAATGAAGCGGACCCGCATAGGCATAGCCGAGGATATCGCCCTCCCTTTCGAGCACGAGATACGGGTATCTCCTGAGCGTAGATTCGATTCTCCTGCGGAACTCCTCCTCGCTCGGCACATCGTATTCGTATGTTATCGAGGTGTTTTTGACATAGGGCGCGTATATTTTGAGCAGCGCCGGCGCGTCCTCGGGCGTTGCCGCGCGGATTTTTATTTCATCGGCCATTTTATTTTGCCTCCCATATTTCTATGCTTCGAGCTTTTTCATTGCCTTACCGAACTGAATAGTAAAGAGTATTGAAGTGAATGTTATCGCGATAACATCAGCCACGGGCTCCGCCATATAAACGCCCATCGTCTTGTCTGCGACAAACGCCGGCATGATATAAATAAGCGGCAGGAGCAGCACGAACTTGCGAACGACCGCGACCGATATCGAGCACAGCGCGCTGCCTATTGACACGAACGCCATCTGGCACGACATCTGTATGCCAAACAGGCAGAGCACGGCGCAGTAGATGCGCAGGGCGTGCGCGGTAAAACCAATAAGCGCGGCGTCGGAGCTGAACATCCTTGCAAAGCCCTGCGGGAACAGCTCGATGAATCCCCAGAGCAGGAACGAATAGGTGAGGCACACGGCAAGAAGCAGCTTGAATGTCTTTTTGACGCGCTCGCTGTTTCCCGCGCCGTAGTTGTAGCTGAGGATAGGCTGAGCGCCCTGTGAGATGCCGTTGAGCGGCAGCATGGCGAACTGCATGACGCTCGTCAGTATCGTCATCGCACCGACGGCGATATCGCCGCCGTATTTGAGCAAAGACGAGTTGAAACAGACCGAGATAACGCTCTCGCTCGACTGCATGATAAAAGTCGCGAGCCCGAGCGTAATGCACGGCAGGATAATTTTAGGAGAAACGAAGAAATTCTTCGCCTTCAGGCGCAATATTGTCTTTTTGCCGAAGAGGAACGCCACGACCCAGACGCACGAGATACACTGCGATATAATCGTCGCGAGTGCGGCGCCCCTGACTCCCATATGCAGCCCAAAGATAAATATCGGGTCGAGCACTATATTTGACACAGCGCCTATCATGACGGTCACCATGCCGATATTCGCGAAGCCCTGCGCCGTTATAAATGCGTTCATGCCGAGCGTCAGCTGGACAAAGACGGTGCCTATGGCGTAGATATTCATATAATCGACCGCGTATTCGATAGTGTTCTCGCTTGCGCCGAAGGCGAGGAGCAGGTCGCGGTCAAAGATAAGCAGCAGCGCAGTCAGAACGACAGATATTATTATCTGCATGAAAAAGCAGCCGCCGAGTATTTTTTCCGCCGAGCCGTTGTCGCCCTTGCCCATGGATATCGACGCCCGGGGCGCGCCGCCCGCGCTGACGAACGCGGCGAACGCCGAGATTATCATGATTATCGGCAGGCACACGCCGACTCCCGTCAGCGCAAGGCTGCCGTCGCCGGGCATATGACCGATATATATGCGGTCAACTATATTATAGAGCATGTTGACTATCTGCGCTATGACCGTCGGCAGCGAGAGCTTGAAAAGCAGCTTGCCGACCGGCTGAGTGCCGAGAAACGATTTATCTTTTTCCATTTAATTACCCCCATGCATGCAAAAAAACGAACAGTCTAATTATATAACCGCTCCGCCGGTTGTCAAGGGGGACAGGTTAATACACAAAGCGCCGCCGAAAATGCTGCGGCTGTTTTTTGTTTTTAAGGCTCGGGGGTAATGCTTCAAAAGAGTTGCAATGGCGGCGCGGAAGTTGTATAATTAATTGATTTTGATAAATTCGCGTCGAGGGGCGGCGCATTTTGCGGAGACAAAGCGCGTCAAGCGCAAAAAATATACTGTGAGGTTTTACAATGTTCAAAGTGGGATTCGATAACGACCTTTATATCCAGAAGCAGTCCGAGCAGATAAGCAAACGCATCAAGGAATTCGGCGGCAAGCTCTATCTTGAGTTCGGCGGCAAGCTCTTCGACGACTACCATGCCTCGCGCGTCCTGCCCGGCTTCAAGCCCGACAGCAAGCTGCAGATGCTCAAAAATATCGGCTCGGATGTTGAGATAGTCATTGTCATCAACGCGAGCGATATCCAAAATAACAAGATCCGCCGCGACCTCGGCATAACCTACGACAGCGACGTGCTGCGTCTCATCGACGCGTTCCGCGCGATCGGTCTTTTCGTCGGCAGCGTCGTTATCGCGCAGTATAAGGGTCAGCCCGCCGCGCTTGCATTCAAGAACAGGCTTGAAAATCTCGGCGTGCGCGTCTTTATCCACTATCCCATCGAGGGCTATCCTTATAATATCCCGCACATCGTCAGCGAAGAGGGCTTCGGCAAGAATGAATATATCGAAACCGAGCGCCCGCTCGTCGTTATAACTGCTCCCGGCCCCGGAAGCGGAAAGATGGCGACCTGCCTCTCCCAGCTCTATCACGACAACCTGCGCGGCATCAAGGCGGGATACGCAAAGTTCGAGACGTTCCCCATATGGAACCTGCCCCTGAAGCACCCCGTCAACCTCGCATATGAGGCGGCAACCGCCGACCTCAACGATGTCAACGTTATCGACCCCTACCACCTCGAAGCATATGGCAAGACCACCGTCAACTACAACAGAGACGTTGAAGTCTTCCCCGTGCTCAACGCTATATTTGAGAAAATCGAGGGCAAGAGCCCCTATAAATCGCCCACGGACATGGGTGTCAACATGGCGGGCTACTGCATCTCCGACGACGCCGCGACCCGCGACGCCTCTTTGAACGAGATAATCCGCCGCTACTTCAGCGCGCTGTGCGACCACAAAAAAGGTCTGACCGGCGACGCGGAGCTGACGAAGATAGAGAGCCTGATGAACCAGGCGGGAGTCACTGAAGAATATCGCCGCTGCGTGCGTCCCGCGCTCGACAGAGCAAAAGAGACGGGCGCTCCCGCAGTTGCAATCGAGCTGCCCGACGGCAGACTGATAACCGGAAAGACTTCTTCTCTGCTCGGCGCGAGCTCGGCGGCACTGCTCAACGCCGTAAAGCTCCTCAGCAATCAGCCCAAGGAGCAGCTGCTCATCGATCCCGGCGTTATCGAACCGATACAGTCGCTCAAGACGAATATCCTCGGCAACAACAACCCGCGCCTGCACACGGATGAAGTTCTCATCGCGCTGACCATGAGCGCGATACAAAGCGAGCCCGCAAAGAAAGCGTTCGACGCGCTCTCGCTCCTGCGCGGCTGCGAGGCACACTCCTCGGTTATACTCTCCCAGGTCGACGCGGATGTCTACCGCAAGCTCGGCATAAACCTGACCTGCGAGCCGCATTATCAAGTCAAGAAGCTCTACCACAAAGCATAAATATAAATAATCAGCCTGCGGGGATATCCTCGCGGGCTGTTTTTTTGCAAGATGAGTCCTATAAATTGCCCTGTAAATGCCAGACCGCAAACTATGACAAAAGCCGCAGCCCACGCTTAATACGCGAGTTGCGGCTCTTTTTGCTCTTTGGTCTGCGCCGAATGTGGCTATCCTTTTTCCGGGCTGTCACAGTCGGATGCAGAAAGCGTTTTCTTTGCCCCGAAGCTGTATACAGATACCGCGAGTGGGCAAAAAAGCGCTTAAAAGAGCAAAAGCAAACTATGATAAAAGCCGCAACCTACGCTAAAAGCATAAGTTGCGGCTCTTTTTGCTCTTTGGTCTGCGCAGGGTGTGGCTATCCTTTTCACGGGCTGTCACAGTCGGATGCAGAAAGCGTTTTCTTTGCCCCGAAGCCGTATGCAGATACCGCGAGTGGGCAAAAAGCGCTTAAAAGAGCAAAAGTAAATATGGCAAAAGCCGCAAACTATGATAAAAGCCGCAACCCACGCTGAATGCATAAGTTGCGGCTTTTTTGCTCTTTGGTCTGCGCCGAGTGTGACAACCCGGCTTATTTTGCGGGGACGGTGTGCCAGATGTTCTTTGCATACTCGTTTACCGCTCTGTCGGCGGCAAATCTGCCGGAGCAGGCGGTGTTCATCAGCGACATCGAGTTCCAGCGCGTTCTGTCTGCCCAGAGCTCGTCGATTCTGTTCTGCGCCTGACGGTAGTCCGCGAAGTCCGCGAGAACCATGTAGGGGTCGTGATAGACAATAGTTCCGCTGATTTCCGGGAACTGCTTGCCGCAGAAGCCGCGGTTTATGAAATCGATAACATTGCGAAGCTCCGCATTGTTGTTGTAGAAATTCATCGGAACATAGCCCTTGCTCTTGAGTTCGTTGACCTCGGGGGTGGTCATGCCGAAGATAACAATATTCTCGTCGCCGACTGCGTCGTGAATCTCAACATTCGCGCCGTCGAGCGTGCCGAGGGTTATCGCGCCGTTCATCATCAGCTTCATGTTGCCCGTGCCGCTCGCCTCGGTTCCGGCGAGGGATATCTGCTCGCTGACATCGGCGGCGGGCATCATATATTCAGCCATGGAGACGTTGTAGTCCTCCATGTAGACGACCTTGAGCCTGCCCTTGACATCGGGGTCGTTGTTGATGAGATCCGCGAGGGCGCAGATGAAACTGATTATCTTCTTCGCCATGAAGTAGCCGCTCGCCGCTTTTGCGCCGAAGATATAGGTGTGGGGCGTGAAATCGCCCGAAGGATTCGCCTTTATCGCGAGATATTTCGCGAGGATGTTGAGCGCGTTGAGGTGCTGACGCTTATACTCGTGCAGACGCTTGACCTGAACATCAAAGATGGAGTTCGGGTCGAGCTCGATGCCGGTCTTCGCCTTGACGCGCTTTGCGAAGTCCGCTTTGTTCGCGGTCTTTATCTTCTCAATCTCCGCGAGCACCGCGGGGTTATCTTTATATTTTGCAAGCTCCGAGAGGCACTCGGCGTTATATACGAACTCGCCGCCGATAAGGTCGCTGAGCATCGAGGTCAGGCGCGGGTTTGCCTGGCAGAGCCAGCGGCGGTGGGCGATACCGTTTGTGACATTGCAGAACTTGTCGGGCGTGAGGGTATAGAAATCATGGAACACGCTGTCCTTGAGTATCTCGCTGTGGAGAGCGGAGACGCCGTTGACGCTGTGGCAGCAGGCGACGCAGAGATTGGCCATACGCACTACGCCGTTCGAGATTATAGCCATTCTCTCGACCTTATTAGCGTCGTGGGTCTGCTCCCAGACGCTGCTGCGGAAGCGATTGTCTATCTCCTTGACTATCTGATATATTCTCGGAAGCAGGCGACGGAAGAGATCCTCGCTCCAACATTCGAGAGCCTCGCTCATGACGGTATGGTTCGTGTAGGCGAAAACCTTCGTCACAACATCCCATGCGTCATCCCAGCTGTAGCCGCACTCGTCGAGCAGCAGACGCATAAGCTCGGGGATAGCGAGAGTCGGGTGGGTGTCGTTGATATGGATAGCCATCTTGTCGCAGAGATTGTCGAGCGAGCCGTACTTGCGCAGGTGGCGGTTGATGATATCCTGAACGGATGCGGAGACGAGGAAATACTGCTGGCGCAGACGCAGGCTCTTGCCCTCGGGATGATTGTCCGCAGGATAGAGAACCTTGCTTATGACCTCTGCCATGGCGTTTTGCTCCATGGCGCGCAGGTAATCGCCCTGATTGAAGGAGTTCATGTCTATCTCGGAGCTCTTTGCGCTCCAGAGACGCAGGACGCTGACTCCCTTGCCGTCCTTGCCGGCGACCATCATATCGTAAGGAACGGCGTGAACCTTCTTCGCGTTCTCTATATCGACGCTGTGATAGCCGTCCTCCCAGCGGTCAACGACATTGCCCTCGAAGCTGACGTCAACGCTCTTCTCCTCGCGCGCAACGAGCCATACCTCGCCGCCGGGGAGCCAGAAATCGGGCATCTCGGTCTGCCAGCCGTCAACGAGCTTCTGCTTGAAGATTCCGTATTCATAGAGAATGGAGTAGCCCATGCCGAGATAGCCGTCGGTTGCCAAAGCGTCGAGATAGCACGCCGCAAGGCGGCCCAGACCGCCGTTGCCGAGACCTGCGTCCGGCTCGCAGTCATAGAGCTTGTCGAGCTTTATGCCGAAGTCTTTGAGTGCCTCCTCCATGACGGGGATGAGATTGAGGTTATAGAGCGTGTTCTTGAGCGATCGTCCCATGAGGAACTCCATGCACATATAGTACACGCGCTTCGAGCCGCTCTCTTCGCAGCGCTGTTCGAACTCGTGTCTGCCCTGTCTGAGCATATCGCGGGTTATCATCGCGATAGCCTTGTAAAACTGCTCGTAGTTGGCCTCCTCGGGAGTTACGCCGAAAAAGTGCGAGAGCTTTGCGGTTATCTGCTCCTCGGCGGCCTTCTTTGTCAGTGAATAATCCATTGTATCAAACCTTTCGTTTGCTTGTGCAGCATATACTGCCGGATATATAAAAATATACCAAATGTTATTTTATACCGAAAATGTAAATAATACAACCGAATACTCGCAATTACCGCTCAAACGCCCTCAGAAAAAACGAACTCCCCGGCGAGAATTTTCAACAAAAATGCCTAAAAATGTCAGAGACGATTGAAAAAGCGGGTATTGTTTACAATTTGTTCACATTTATGTATACTTGATGCAACACGGCGCAATTATTCTATATGTGTACCTAAGAGGTACCGAAGAGACAACTACCTATCTGGTTTTAATAATTGTCAACTTCTTTTTTCATTTTTATTTTCTCTTTCCCCAAAGCTAAAGCCGAATGCTGCACACATTCGGCTTTAACTTTTTTTCGGGGAACTTTTTTATTTTTACAGGTCGTCTACATCCTGCACGGGCTGCGAGCCGTCGAGCGGAGTGCCCGAATAACTGCCGAGAACATCGGTCGGGATAACTCCCTCTTTGTTCATCGGGTCGTTGTACTGCGGAATTTCGATTATCTTTTTCTTCTGCTTTTTCGGCTTGTCCACAAAAAATTCTCCTTTCTTTGCGTTTGCGTTTTTAGCTTTCCGCGCGGGCGCGCCGATATTCCGCGAAGAAGAAAGTTGAATTTGCTCGTTATTTTTGATAGAATCATCTTGTCCGAAAGATGGAGGTGCAAAAAATGAAAAATTTCAAAAAATATATTGCCGCTTTGCTGATTTTTATTCTCGCGCTAAGCCTTTGCTCGTGCTCGCTGATAGATCGCCTCAAGCCCGCTCCCGCGCCGGAGACGGTCAGGCTGACCTTTCCCGAGGGCACGACTGTCATTCAGGCGGCGCAGAAGCTCGAAGAGGGCGGCGTATGCACAAAGGACGAGTTTATCTCGGCGGTCAACAACACCGAACGGGACAACAAATTCGTTAAAGCTATAAACAATCCGCAGGAGCGCCCGTTCCTGCTTGAGGGCTATATCTATCCCGACACATATGATTTCTATGTTGGCGAGGGCGCGGAAAAGGCGCTCGGACGCTTTCTCGCGAATACAGAATCGAAGCTCACCGACGATATGTATGCTAAAGCTCAAAAAATCGGCATGTCCATGGACGAGATAATCACGCTCGCTTCGATAATCCAGCAGGAGGCGTCCGTGCCGTCCGTCATGGCAAATGTCTCGTCCGTGCTTCACAACAGGCTCAATTCATCGAACTATCCGCGCCTGCAGTGCGACGCGACGGTTTTCTATTTAAAGCGCAGCGTCAAGCCGTATATAAGCGAGGATCAGGCAGACAAATACGATGAGTTCTACAACACCTACGACCGCAAGGGGCTCCCGGCAGGTCCGATAACGAACCCCGGAATCGAGGCGATAAACGCCGCGCTGAACCCGGCGGACACGGACTACTATTTCTTCGTCACCGACAACGACGGCAACTACTATTTTGCAAAGACCTATCAGGAGCATCTGAAAAACTGCAAAGCAGCGGGGATCGCGCAGTAAAAATTTTGCAAATATTGCTTTTCGTATCATTGAATTTTTCAGCCGCGCATAGTATAATTGGATTTTAGGCAAATCAAATATACTTCATCACAGGGGTATAAAGAGGTATTATGAACGGTCTTATTGCATCGGCAAAGAAAATAGAAGAATACGGCGCACTGCTCGACTGCGTCAAAAACACCCGTCTGCCCATAGGCATGACGGGTCTTTCCCATATACACAAGGCGCATTTCGCCGCCGCGCTGAACGCGGACTGCGGCAGACCCGTGCTTGTGATAACGGCGGACGAGGCGCAGGCTTCGCGCCTTGCGCTCGACATGAAAACGCTCGGCTGCCGCGCCCTGCTCTATCCCGCGAGGGATTTTGCGTTCCGCTCGACGGAGAGCCAGTCGCGCGAATATGAGCACAGGCGGCTCGGCGTGCTCGACAAGATGCTGCGCGGCGAGGCGCAGGCGGTAATCTGCTCCGCAGAGGCGGCGTCGCAGCTGACTCTGCCGCCCGAAAAGCTTAAAAACCGTACGATTGAACTCGCCGTCGGCAACGAGATGCCGCTCGAGGATATAGTAAAAGCGCTGCTTCGCGCCGGCTACTCCCGCTCGGCGCAGGTCGACGGAGTCGGTCAGTATGCAGTGCGCGGCGGGGTGCTCGACTTCTTCACGCCCGGCGAGGAATATCCCTGCCGCCTCGAGCTGTGGGGCGACGAAATCGACAGCATGGCGTATTTTGATATAGAAACTCAGCGCCGCACGGACAACATTGAAAAGATAAAAATAACCCCGTCAAACGAGATTCTCCCGCCCGACACGGACGAATTCGTCGAGCTGCTCGAGCGTTTTCGCTCGGAGATACACGGCAAGGGTGCTGTCAAGGCGCGCGAGTGCGTTGACAAGGATATAGACAGAATAAAGGGCGGTCTGCGCCTGCAATCGACGGACAAATATATGCCCCTGCTCTACGATGTGGCTTCGATATTCGACTACGCTAAGGGCTATATTCTCTGCGTGAGCGAGAGCTTTTCCGTCAAAGAGCGGTTCAACGCCGCCATCGGGCTCATGCACGAGGCGATGAAGGCGATGTTCGAGGAGGGCGAGCTCTGCCCCGGACTCGACAGATTTTCTCTGCATCTCTCAGACCTGCTGAACAACTATGAGCAGATGGGTGCCATATACATGGACAATCTGCCGCGCGGCGGATTCGACACGCCCGTAAAGGAGCTCATCGGCGTCAACGCAAGGCAGATAACAGCGTGGAACGGCTCGTTTTCCGTTCTCAAGGACGACCTCGACGCGCTGACGGACAGAAATAAACGCACCTGCGTTATCTTCGCGGGCACGCGCAAGGCCGCCGACGCACTGCGCGGCGATCTTATCGACGACGGCTACAGTGCGCTCTATATGGACGAACTGCCCGGGGAATTGGTTCCCGGTACGCTGACCGTTGTGCCCGGCTGTCTCTCGGCGGGATTTGAATATCCGCTGGCAAAAATAACCGTATTCACCCACTCCGGCAGGGCTGCGGTCGCTCAGCCGAAGAGAAACGTCCGCAAAAGCTCGAACGCATTCCACAGTCTCGATGAACTGCACCGCGGCGACTATGTCGTTCATGTCGCGCACGGTATCGGCATATTCGAGGGCATAAACAAGCTCGAAGCGAGCGGCACGATAAAAGATTATATCAAAATTCGCTACGACAAGGGCGACATTCTATATGTCCCGGTCACTCAGCTCGACCAGGTCTCGAAATACATCGGTCCGTCCGGCGACGACAAGCCCGTCCGCCTCAACAAGCTCGGCGGCAAGGACTGGCAGAAGACCCGCTCGCGCGTGCGCAGTGCGGTCAAGGATATGGCAAAGGAGCTCACGGAGCTGTATTCGCGCAGGCTCAAAATCGAGGGTCACGCATTCTCGCCCGACACGGATATGCAGAGCGACTTCGAGCGCAGGTTCGAGTTCGATGAGACCTCGGATCAGCTCAGATGCATCGATGAAATAAAGGGCGACATGGAGAGAAGCTGCCCCATGGACAGACTCCTCTGCGGCGACGTTGGCTTCGGCAAGACGGAGGTAGCACTTCGCGGCGCGTTCAAGTGCGTTGCGGACGGCAAGCAGTGCGCTATTCTTGTGCCGACCACGATTCTCGCCTATCAGCACTATCAGACGGTGCTCAAGAGAATAGAGGGCTTCCCGGTCGAAGCGCGTATGCTCTCGCGCTTCTGCTCGAAAAAAGAGATCGAAGATACGATAACCGGTCTGAGGCGCGGAAGCGTCGACATCGTTGTCGGCACACACAGGCTCATATCAAAAGATGTTCAGTTCCGCGACCTCGGGCTGATAATAATCGACGAGGAGCAGCGCTTCGGCGTGGCTCAAAAGGAGAAGCTCAAGGAGCTTTATCCGAAGGTCGATGTTCTCACCCTGACCGCGACGCCCATACCGAGAACGCTCAACATGGCGCTCTCCGGAATACGCGATATGTCAATACTCGAGGAAGCACCGCACGACCGCTCGCCGGTGCAGACCTATGTTGTCGAGCACAATCCCGAGATGCTCGCGCAGGCGATGAACGCGGAGCTCAGGCGCGGCGGTCAGGTGTATTATCTGCACAACCGCGTTGAGAGCATCGAGCACACGGCTGCAAAAATAAAAGATATGCTGCCCGATGCCGTAGTCGGCATAGCCCACGGCAAGATGAGCGAAGACGAACTGAGCGAAGTCTGGCGCAAGCTGCTCGAGGGCGAGATAGATATATTGGTATGCACGACTATAATCGAAACGGGCGTTGATGTTCCGAATGTCAACACCCTTATAATTGAGGACGCCGACCGCATGGGTCTCGCCCAGCTTCATCAGATACGCGGGCGCGTCGGACGCTCGTCGCGCAGAGCGAGCGCGTATCTCACATTCAGACCCGGCAGGGAGCTGACGGAGATAGCCACGAGCAGGCTCGACGCGATAAGAGAGTTCACGGAGTTTGGCTCGGGCTTCAAGATAGCCATGCGCGACCTCGAACTGCGCGGCGCGGGCAATGTGCTCGGCGCACAGCAACACGGTCACATGGAAGCTGTCGGCTACGAGATGTATCTCCAGATGCTCGAACAGGCGATAAGCGAGGAGCGCGGAGACCAGACAAAGAAGCCGAAGAAGGAATGCCTTGTCGATCTGCCGATAGACGCGCACATCCCGCCGACATATATCGAGAGCGTGCCGCAGAGGCTCGGCATCTACCGCCGCATCGCGGACATAACCTCGCGCGCGGACGCGGACGATGTAACGGATGAGCTCATCGACCGCTTCGGCGAGCCGCCCGCTCCCGTGCTCGGACTGATAAGGACTTCACTGCTCCGGGCGTATTCCGCTCAGCACAACATCTATGAGATCGGGCGCAAGGGCGACAAGCTGCTGCTCTATATCGACGACCTCGACATGCAGGAGATCTCCGCCATAGCCGCGGGCTTCCCCGGCAGGGTGACAGTCAGCGCCGCAGGCAAGCCGCACATAGCAGTGCGCATCATGCCGCAGGATAAGATGCTCGACCTGCTCGAAAAAGTGCTCATGCTCATGAACACCGCGAATAAACAGAAAGACAGCTGACCGAAATCAGCTGTCTTTTTCAAAAAAGGGAAGCGGCCGGCTGACAGATATCAGACGGTCGCTTGTCTTCTCCCCAAATAGATGCTGCACGCCTGACGCACAGCCTAGCTTCTTTTTTCATAAGGCTATTATATACTGTTTCTGTTTGGGAAGTCAATATTTTTCGCAATAAATAATATTTTACTTATTCGCCGCGGTCTCTTCTCGCCTGCTCGGGCGAGATCTCGGCGTGGGGGCAGACTATCTCGTCTATTATCTCCTGCGGAGCCGCCCAGCGAACGGCGTTTGTCAGTATCTGCTGAACCTGCGGGATATAATATGTCGGGTTAGCCTCATGACCGGGCTGGAAATAAAATACTTTTCCGCGCCCTCTTCTCCAGCAGCAGCCCGAGCGGAACACATCGCCGCCGGAGAACCAGCCCATAAAAACAAGCTCGTCGGGTTCAGGGATATCAAAGCTCTCGCCGTACATCTCTTCGACGGGTATCTCAACATATTCGCCGATGCCCTTTGCTATCGGGTGCGCGGGGTTGACAGTCCAAAGGCGCTCAAAATCACCGTCGCGCCAATGCAGGGCGCAAGAGGTACCCATAAGGCGCTTGAAGGGCTTTGAAAAATGCGCGGAGTGCAGTGCTATGAAGCCCATGCCGCGCAGAACTCTGTCATGCACGCGCTCAACAAGCTCGTCGGGCACTTCGTCGTGCGCCTTGTGTCCCCACCAGATGAGCACATCAGTGTTTTCGAGCACTTCGGGCGGCAGACCGCAGTCGGGGTCGTTTAGGGTCGCGGTGCGCACCTCGATATCCTCCTGCGTGTCGAGGAAGCTCTTTATCTGACCGTGGATTCCGTGGGGATAAACTGCCGCTATCTCGGGCGATTCGACCTCATGGACGCCCTCGTTCCAGACGGTAACTCTTATCATTTTATCAGTTCCTTTCGGGAGAAATTTTATCCAAGTCAAGTATATATTTTTGCCCGCCCGCTGTCAATGGATTTTCTCCCGTATTGCAAAATCGACCGCCGTTTGATATACTTTAATAAAGATTTTTCGGGGTGATATTTTGCTTCTCAACAAAAATGACGACATTGAACTTCATATAGATTCGGTCTCGCTGACGGGCAGCGGAGTCGGCAGATACAACGGGCTCGCCGTGTTCGTCCCCGCGACCGCGCCCGGAGATATAATAGAAGCGCACATAATCAAAGTGAAGAAGAGCTACGCCGTCGGCAAGTGCACGAAAATAATCAAGCCGTCGCCGGACAGAACCGACAACGACTGCCCGGCATATCCCGGCTGCGGCGGCTGCTCGTTCCGCCACATGAGCTACAACGCGGAATTAAAGCTCAAATCCGATGCCGTGCGCGACGCGTTTTCACGCATCGGCGGACTTGATGTTGAACTAAAGCCGATAATCGGCGCAGACTCGCCGGACGGCTACCGCAACAAGGCGCAGTACCCGGTGGGACGCGAAAACGGGAAATTAAAAATCGGCTTCTACTCCCGCCGCTCGCACAGGATAGTTGACTGCCGCGCGTGCCGCCTCGCGCCGCCCGAGTTTGAAAAAATACTCGGCACGGTCGCGGACTGGATTGAGAAATATAATATTTCCGTCTACGACGAAACAAGCAGAAGCGGGGCTGTCAGGCACATATATCTGCGAAAAGCGTTCGCGACGGGCGAGATAATGCTCTGCCTTGTAAGCGCACAGGAAATCCTGCCGCACACCGACAAGCTCATCGAATCACTCAAAGATGAAAAAGCTATAAAAAGCGTGCTGATAAACATAAACCCCGACGACACGAACGCAGTGCTCGGCGAAAAGTGTATCCCGCTCCTCGGCGACGGCTGCATAACGGACATACTCTGCGAAGTAAAGGTACGCATATCGCCGCTGTCGTTCTATCAGGTCAACCGCGCGCAGGCGGAGCGTCTCTACAAAAAAGCCGCCGAATACGCCGGAGATAAAAAAACAAAGCTCCTGCTCGACCTCTACTGCGGCGCGGGCACGATAGGGCTTTCGATGGCAGACAAGACGGAGGATCTCATCGGCATAGAAACCGTCGCGCCGGCGATAGAGGACGCAAAGAAGAACGCCGCCGCAAACGGAATAGAGAACGCGCGGTTCATCTGCGCGGACGCAGGCAAAGCCGCCGAAAAGCTTCTCGGCGAGGGCAAGCGCCCGGAGGTAATAGTCCTCGACCCGCCGCGCAAGGGCTGCTCCGAACAGACGGTAAGAGCCGCCGCAGGCATGGCTCCCGACAGGATAGTGTATGTCTCCTGCGACCCCGCGACGCTCGCACGCGACTGCGCCGTGTTCAAGGAGCTTGGATATGAAGTCGAAGAAGCGACCCCCGTCGACCTCTTCCCGAGAACGGCGCATGTGGAGACGGTATGTTTGCTGTCTCGAGCGATATGAATTTCCGGCGACTTCGTGAGAAGCGTTGGTGAGATATCCGGCTTACCTATATGAAGGAGGAAAAATGATAGCATGGAAATCAAATTATACGAAGACAGATACAGGGACGATATGATTTTCATGGTTTTGCAGGCCAAGGATGCGCTCGGAAGAATACCGAGTATCAACGAAGATCTGCTCGATATCAAAAAGAATTACTTTGACCGTGGGGATATGTTCTGGATCGCGGCGGATGATAACGACAGGGTGATCGGCTGCGGCGGGTATTCGAGGATCGAAGGAACGAATGAAGCGTTTATTCATCGGCTGTATATAAAGGCATCGGAAAAGCGCAAGGGCATCGGTTCGGCTCTGCTTGAAACGATAGAGGCGGGAATGCGCGGCAACGGCATTACGGCAGCGCGGGTGCATCTCGGCGATCCGCCGGAGCAGTGGTTTGAGTCCTATTCATTCTATCCGAAGCACGGGTATGCCGAATACGAGCCGCGGTATATGAGAAAGGCATTATAAAGACAAGTAGGAGTTTAAAGGGGAGAAAATATGAATAAAGCAGGAACGCAAAGAATAGAAACCGATAGATTGATACTTCGAAGATTCAGATTAGAGGATGCAGAGGATATGTATGCAAATTGGGCATCTGATCCCGAAGTCGCGAGATTCCTGACATGGCCGACGCATTCGAGCGTTGAAGTGACAAAGAGCCTTCTTGCCGATTGGATACCCAGATATGAATATGGCGGATACTTTAATTGGGTTATGGAGTATAAAGAAACAGGAAAAGCTATTGGTAATATTTCTGTTGTAAAGCTTAATGAGAATACAAAGGCTGCTGATATGGGTTATTGTATGAGTCGGGCGTACTGGGGGCAGGGATTAATGCCTGAAGCATTAAATGCCGTGATGGATTATCTTTTTGATGTTGTCGGACTAAATCGTATTGCCGCCTGTCATGATGCAAACAATCCAAAATCAGGACGCGTTATGGAAAAAGCCGGAATGAAACGGGAAGGTATTCTTAGAGCTGCCGGAAAGAACAACCTCGGAATCCATGACGAGGTGTGGTATGCGATGGTCCGAAATGACAGGAAGAAATGAAGAATCGATTTTTTGTTACAGAAAAGCAATGAACAAATTTCACTTTGCCGAGGCAATGAAGTCGATCCGAGTGCCTTGACTTAGCCGCTCGACGGCATATTCCTGACGGGGAGAGTGTGCGGGTAGCGTGAATATGCTTCTTTTTATTCACACTAAAGAAGAATACAAAACAGCAGACAGAATCGTAAAAAGATGTTCGCGATAAGCTCAAAATCCGACCGACACACAAAACCGTATAAAAGACGGGCACCGGTTTCACGGTGCCCGTAGTTTTATCTTGTCTCATCCATCCAATCGGACAGGCGCGTCATGCTTTTTTCGCTGCCGACAGCATAGAGAATATCGCCCTCACGGAACATATAATCTGGATGCACATTGTCTGTCAAATTTCCGTTGTTTTCTATAGCGATTATGTTTACTCCGAACCTTCCCCGCATATCGGCGGACATTATCGTCATTCCGACGATCTTACGCGGAACTTCAAGCTTAAGGAGATTCAGCTTTCGGCTCAGCTGAACAAAGTCCAGCATATTGGGAGTTTCCAGTTTGTGGGCGAGTCTGACTGCCATATCCCTCTCGGGGTAGACGACTTCTGCGCCGAGCTTCTTGAGTATCTCGCCCTGCTCGGCGCTCGCGGCCTTTGATATGACCGTCGGCACGCCGAGAGAGACAACGTTGAGAGTAGTCAGAATCGAAGTGTCCATCTTTTCTCCGATGCAGACCACCACGACGTCGCAGTTTTGTATTCCGGTCTCCGAGAGAGTCTTTTTGTCAAAGCTGCTGACGACAAAGGCGTTCTCCGTGTATTCGCGCATCTCGCGCACCTTTTCCTCGTTTCCGTCGATTACGAGCGGCTCCGCGCCCGATTTCGCAAGCTCCACAGCCAGAGCAGAGCCGAAGCGCCCGAGTCCGATTATTCCGTAAGATTTGCTGTCGCTTTTTGATTTTTTAAACATCTTTGTCCTCCGTTCTCAGCCTATGGCTATGTTTCCGTCGGGATATTTTATTCGATCTCCGTTTGTGAAGTACCAGAGAGTCGCTATTGTAAGCGGCCCCAAGCGGCCGATATACATCATGACTATTGATGTAAGCTTGCTCGCGGTGCAGAGTCCCGTGGTTATCCCGGTAGTGAGTCCCACCGTGCCGAACGCGCTCGTCATCTCGAACAAGGCATCCCTTATTGCTATATCCGGCTCAAAGGCGCAGAGCATAAACGTTCCCACTGCTATCACACTTATACCCATGACCGCTATGACCGACGCTTTGCGGAACACACCGTGCGGCACAGAATAGTGAAAAGCCTTTCCCGAGGTGTTTGTTGCGGCGGTCTTTATGCCCTGTATCAGCGCAAACAAAGTGCTCGTCTTTATTCCACCGCCGGTGGAGCCGGGCGACGCGCCGACGAACATTAAAAAGATCATAGCGAGCAGTCCCGCGTTTGAAAATTCGCCGAGCGAATATGTCGAGAAGCCCGCCGTCCTCGCAGTAACGCTGTTGAACAGGGCTCCTATCCACGGCATATCCTCGGTAATTCTGAAAATCACCGCGCCGCCGACCGTCAGCGCGACGCTCATCGTGAGCACTACTTTTGTGTGCATGGAAAATCTGCGCCAGCGAAATCGCTTTTCGACAATCTCGCGGATAACGAGAAAGCCGATTCCGCCGAAGAATATCAAAAGGCAGGTCACGAGATTTAAGAACACATCCTCTTTGTAGGCGGAGAGGCTTTGGAAGTTTCCGAGGATGTCGAAGCCGGAGTTGTTGAACGCGGCGACGGAGTGAAAAAGGCTTATTCCGAGAGCTTTGAGCGGCGGGTAATCGCGCACGAAAACAATGAAGCTCAGTGCCGCACCGACGAGCTCAAATGCCGCCGTAGTCAAAAACACGCTTTTTATAAATTTTACTATTCCCTTGCCTGAGTCGAGATTCATCGCATCGCGCAAAACACGCCGACCTTTCAGATTTATCCTCTTTCCGACCGCTAAGATAACGCCCGCGCCCATTGACGCGACTCCGAGTCCGCCTATCTGTATCAGTGCCGCAACAACGAACTGACCGAACGCGGTGAACGTGTCCCCTATATCGACGGTCACGAGTCCCGTCACGCAGACGGCGCTCGCCGAAGTGTAAAGCGCGTCTATGTATTTTAAGTCTACGCCGTTTCGCACGCTGCACGGCAGCATCAGCAGACCCGAGCCTATAAATATCGTGGCTGCAAAACCGAGCGCAATTATTCTTGCAGGCGACATTCTTTTTAACAGCTTTCTCATAATTCACCTCGTATCCCGCAAAAAAGACCTTCGGCAGAATCGGTCTGCCAAAGGTCTTGCCTCATTCACGGCCAACGCCGCCAATGTCCGCTGCCAGCACAGCTCCTGTGCGGTTGGTGACAGGCGGATGGGTAACCCATAGCTACTCCCCATTGGTTGTGGCTTAATTATATCCCTTTGCGGGCGAAAGTCAATATATTTATGAAAAAATTATCCGACATTAAAGGCAGAAAAGGTCTGCCGAGCTAATCGACAGACCCATGTCTTTATGAAATTCCTATTAATAAACGAAAGTGTACTGCTGCTGCCATGTGCCGGTGAAGTCGGCGTCGATGGAGATGCCCTTCTTGAGCTTGCAGATAACATTTGCGGGCTCGCTGACGTTGATGCTCGCAAGAGTGCCGTTCGCGTTGAGCACGAAAGTGAATGTGCCGCTCTGATAGTTGACCTTGGTGCTGACAGGCTCAAACGGTCCGAATGAATCCTTCGTCAGCGAGAGAGTGTCGAAGCAGGAGCCGTGGTGCTTGGGAACATATGTAAGTCCCTCGCCGCTCTCGGTAACGAGAGTGATGCTGACCTTCCAGCCGCTGCCCTGTTTGACGCAGGAAGCAGACTTGACGCCTGCGGGATCGACTTTATAGGAAGCGCGTTTTGCCGCGGGCAGGAAGCTTGCAAGAGTTGTGCCGTCGGAAGCCTTGCCGCCGTTGAAAGTCTTGTTGTCGGTCTTCGGATAGTCGTTGGGAAGCAGGGGCTCTGCGATTTTCGCGATAGCCGAACCGCCGGTGATACTGTTGATCTTCGAGGTAGTGCCCTGGACTCTCTTGACAGAGACCTTGCCGGTGTAGCTCTTCATAGCAGAAGCGTACTTGTTGAAGAACGCAACGATCTCAGCCTTGCTGCCGTTGACGGGAGCCTTTATCTCCGCTGCGGGCTTGTTGCCCTGCTGGCCGCCCTGAGAACCGCCCTGCTGACCCTGAGTAGCCGCCTCGCTGCCGCCCTCGGAGGGTGCGACTGCCGTGCTGTCGTCAGCGTTGCTCTCTGCCGCGTTGCTCTCCGCGTCGCCCGTCTGGGTGTCCTGAACGTCTGCGTTCGCGTCCTGCGAGCTCTCAGCCGTTGTGTCGTTCTTGTCGTCCTTGCCCTTACATGCCGCAAATGCAAATATCATTATCAGCGCGAGCAGGATAGCAATAATTCTCTTCATAGTTTGTCTCCTTTCATCTTTCGGCAGAGCATCCTCTGCCATGCTACGATTCAAGTTTACTTTATGTTTATTCGTTTGTCAAGAGAATAAACTTTATTTTATATTTCCATAATTTCCATAATTTTTTATCGATTTTTGTGCATTATATATTATATTCGTTCTTTATACAATATATAATAATCCGCCGCATACCGGGCACACTATACAGCGAAAAAGAACAGAAAGGGTGCATAAAATGAGCAAAGACACACTTGAGCTGCTGCGAGAATGCGACAGCGGAATAAAGATGGCGGTCGGCAGCATTGACGAAGTGAGCGGACACATAAAGGACGAGGATCTAAAAAATCTGCTCGAAAAGAGCAAGGAGGAGCACAGCCAGCTCGGCGGTACGATAAAAGAACAGCTGGCGTCGCTCGGCGACGACGGCAAAGACCCGGGGATAATGGCGAAGAGCATGTCGTGGATAAAAACCAACATCAAGCTCGGCATGAACGACTCGGACAGGACGGTCGCAGGGCTGATGACCGACGGGTGCGACATGGGCATAAAGAGCCTGACCCGCTACCTCAACGAATATAAGGGCGCGGACGGTGCTTCGCGCAGCACGGCGCGCCGCCTAATCAGGATAGAAGAGGATCTTCTCAGCGGACTCAGACCGTATCTGTGATATATTTATTTGCAGGACGGCAGCATTATTTTATAAAATCACGCCCACCGCGGCGCTTCGGACGAAGCTGCTGCGATGGGCTTTTTTAGTTCAGTCAGATATTGACGCCGCTCTCTTTAAAGCAAATCTTTTTGTTATCGAGGTCGATTTGATATTCAATTCCGAGGGGGAGCAGCCCCATGGGAGCCGCATGACCGATGTTTACATTGTAGATTATCCCCAAGTGTTCGCAATTGAACTCTTTGACTATCTTTTTGTATACTTTTTTATACTCTTCATAGTACACCTCGTCCTGCGGCTTGCCGACGATAATGCCGTTTATCTTCTGCAATATGCCCTGAGCTCCCAAATTTCTCAGATAGTATAAAATATAATCCGGCTTCGCTTTGTCCTCGCTCGTTTCAATAAGCAGTATTTTTTCTTTCCACTCGGAAGTATCCGGCCAGATCTCCGTGCCTGTGATTATCGGAAAAACATCGATGCATCCTCCGATCAGTTCGCCGGAAATTATACCGGAGCCGTTTATGACTTCATAGCCGTGCTCATCTTCACGCAGCTTTTTCAGATGGTTTATATTCTTCTCTTCCCAGTTCACAAAATCATCCGACCAATATTTGCTGGGCTTCACTTCATAGCCCGCTGTGTCTTTGAACAATATGTTCTCTACCGCCTCTTTAGTGTAGTCGAACATCTTCACATATTCGCCGAACTCGCACATAACGGACGGGCCGTAATAAGAAACTATACCCGCTTTTCTCATCACGAAATGGCTCACAGTCGTGTCCGAATAGCCCATGAATATCTTGGGATTGTCATGTATAACATCGTAGTCTATATATGGCAGAAGCCTTATCGAGTCGCTTCCGCCGATGGCGCAGAAGATGCCCTTTATTGACTTGTCGCAAAAGGCTTCCATTAAATCCTGCGCTCTCAGCTCCGGATGGTTATACACAAAATCGGTTCCCTTGAGGGCGTTTGGCATGGTGACCACGGTCAAGCCGAAGTCTTTTTCGAGCCTATCTTTTGCGATATAGTATTTGTGGATCAGCCCTGCGTCGCCGAGCCCGCCCCACGACAGGCTGACGATGGCAATTTTATCGCCTTTTTTCAGCGCGTTCGGTTTTATCATTTTCTCATCTCCCGCAGAAATTGCCGGGTATATTTTCGGCGATGTTTAAATTATTTTCTGTGTGATTCAATTATAATATAGTTTAAATCATCCCGCAACCTGAAAATATTTATACGCTGCAAATAAAGAAACGGCACTCCCGATTGAGAGTGCCGCTATGTATTTTAATTATTTGAGCATGCCGTGCTCTTTGGCGTATTCGTAATATGCCTCGATGCTGCGTCTTCTCGCCTCATTGACGCTCGAACCGGTTCTGGTGACGGTCGTCATCGGGATACCCTGCAGGCTGACGAGATACTTTGCGCTCGCGTTGAAGCCGCTGTCGATAGCGTTGTCGAGCAGGATTATCTCGTTGAAAGTCTCTCTCGCCTTGGCTATGTCCTTCTCGACGAAGAACTCGTCATACATCTTGCGGAACAGATTTGCGCCGCAGGAGGTCGGGGTTGCGCACACGCCGCGCGCGCCCGCCATATATGCATCAAACAGCAGCGGGATGTTCGCCTGGAGCACTGCGGAATCGCCCTGAACGGCGATTTTGTCCTTTATTCCCGCCATGGTGCAGGTGGTGTCCTTTATTCCGTGGAATCTGCCGGTCTTGACCAGCTCGCCGTATGCCTTGCCGGACATATTGCACGGCTGCATTCCCGGGAACTCATAGAGAATTATCGGCAGAGTAGTACATCCCGCGAGCTCGCTGAGATATTCGACAAGTCTCTGGTCGTTATCGGCATAGCCCTTTGAGACGAAAACGAGTCCGTCAACGCCGGTCTGCTCCATGCGCTTTACCTCTTCGACCTGCATATGCCCTGTCGGCTCAAGGTTCGCCGTGGCGACGACCTCTGCGCTGCCGGAGTGCTTTGCGGCGATAGTCGCGCACTTGACTCTCTCCTCAGGAGTGAGCGTCGTCATCTCGGAGCTTCCGCAGACGGAGAACAGATGATGGGTTCCTCTCTCGACCTGCCACTCGACATACTGCGCGTAGACATCGTAATCTATCGACTTATCCTCTTTGAACGGGGTGAGCAGGAGGGAATAAACTCCCCTGTAGCTCTCAGGCTTATCAGTAAACATTGTTTCCACCTTCCGGATATTGTTTTTTCCAACGCTGATATCTTACTCCACAATGCACAAAAATGCAATAGAAAAAGGCTATTTGTTGCATTTGCTCTTGAAAAAACTACGGATTTCGATATAATTATTATTGATATTTATGCCGCCCGATGCGGCTTCGATTTTTTTACAAAAGGAGCAGATAAATGAAAAAACGCAGTATGGTATGCCGACTCGGAAAGTTTCCCCAGCTGACGAGAACGGTATTCACCTCCGCCGACGGTCTCGCGTCGGACAACATAACCGCGCTCTGCTACGGCGCGGACAACTGCCTCTATGTCGGAACGGACAGAGGTCTTTCAAAGATAGATGGAAAGAAAATAACTACGGTCGATATCGGCATTGAAAACGCGCCGATATCCATGCTCTTCTGCGCAAACGACGGGCATATCTTCGTCGGCACGGGCAAGAGCGTAATCGAGCTCAGCGGCAAAAAAATTATAGCGTCCCGCGAGTTCTCGTCCGATGCCGTCGCAATGAAGCAGGACTGCGACAACGTCACATGGATTCTCACAAAGACCGTTCTCTACCGCTTCCCGCAGGGGGCTAAAGAATTCGATCTTAAAATCGGCGTGCCCGGCAAGGGCAGCTGCATCGCCGTTTTCGGCAACAACAAAGTCTATGTCGGAACCGAGAGCGACGGTCTCCATGCGCTCGTCGGCAAGAGATGGCACTGGTCGGAGCTCATGGAGGGCGTGACCGGAATACTCAGCAACAACATATCCTGCCTCGACATTGACCCCGCGGGCGATGTCTGGATAGGCACGGACAAGGGCGTCTGCGTCTACGACGACAACAGCTACTGGCTCGACAATTCGAAGATAACCGGTCTGCCCAATGGCGAGATAACCGGCATGGTGACCGACAGCGAGGGCAGAAGATACTTCACGACCTCCTGCGGTCTCATAATCCTCCACAACGGCAAGCTCTCATATTACGGCTACAAGCGCTGGCTGCCCGACATGCACGCGACCGGCATCGTCCTCTCGCCCGACGGCAGCTTCTGCGTCTCCACCGCCTCCGGCGGCATCAGCGTTTTCAAGACTGAGATGATGACACTCGAAGAGAAGGCAAAGAGACTTCGCGCATTCAGCGAAAAATACAACGTCCGCAAGGACGGCTTTGTGCTCGAGCGCGCGCTTGAGCATGAGGGCGTTGTGTCCGAAAATGAAGGCTATGTCTGCACCGGCGACAACGACGGACTCTGGACGGGGCTTTATCTCGGCGCGCTGTGCTTTGAATACGCCTGCACAAAGGACCCGGAGGTTCGCGCCGCGGCTCACCGCTCGCTGCTCGCGATGATAAAGCTCACCGAGATAACGGGCATTGAGGGCTTCACCGCCCGCTCGATAAGATACATCGACGAAGCCGGCTACGGCACGGGCGTGCGCCACGAATGGCACCACACCGCCGACAAGGACGGCAACGAGCTCGAGTGGCTCGGCGAGACTTCGTCCGACGAGATGGTCGGTCATTTCTACGCATACTCGAACTACTTCGATCTCGTCGCGGACGATGAGGAGAAGAAGCTGATAGCCTCCGTTGTCAAAAAGATTCTCGACCATATTCTCGACAACAAGTTCAGACTCGTTGACACCGACGGCGTGCCGACCACATGGGCGAACTGGGACCCCGATCTGCTCAACAACGACCACAAGTGGATATACGAAAAAGGCACGAACTCGCTTCAGATTCTGACCTTCCTCAAGGCGGGATATCATATCACCGGCGATAAGAGATACGAAGATGCGTTTGAATATCTCATCAGGGACAAGCACTTCGCCATGAACCTCATGCAGTACAAAATCCTTGACGGCCACCTGCTCCACATTGATGACAACCACGATTTCCTCATGATATCGCTGCTCATGCGCTATGTTGACGACCCGAAGCTTCGCTCCGTGTTCGCCATGGGTCTGACGCATCACTGGGACGACGAAAAGGCGGAGCACAACGCGTTCTTCAACTTCGTCTACGGCGCATGCACGGGCGAGCAGTGCGACATTGAGACTTCCGTAGACGAGCTTGCGGACTACCCGATGGATCAAATTCTCTGGACGCTCTACAACAGCTGGCGCGATCTCGACTGGGATATGCGCCCGACGGAGGTCGGCATGATCCCGCAGCTCTATCACCCGCTCCCGGCGCACGAGAGACGCATTAACAGCTGCGACAGCAACCGTTTCATCGCGGACTCCGGCATCGCCGGCGAAGCCGAGCGCCTGTTCACGAAATCGGACGACCCGACGGCGTTCACGATGTTCCCCGGCACGGGCGACGATCACGGAATGTACCTCATGGCGTGCACAAACTACACCCACCCCTACTGGTTCGCGCGCTACTACGGACTCATCGAAGAGGCGGAATAAAATATAAAGCAGAAATCCTACCCGGGAATGGGTAGGATTTTTTGTTGCAAGTAAAAGTGAGCAGTGGAAAGGCTCGCGATATCAGCGGATATCATTCGCACGCGAAATCTGTGCAATTTTATTTCTTTTCAAAACTCACAGTCTTTTCTTTCATCGAGATTTTCCCGACCTGGTAGCCGTAGTTTGTAAGCTCCTTTTTGAAGTTCAGAAATGAGTGGTCTATCGGCACACCGGCGATATTTTGTATTTCATCAAAAGTGAGCTTCAGCGACTGTTTACCGCTGTTTTTGACATATTCCCAAAGTGCGTTGTATTTGCTCATTTTTTCGCCTCATTATCCGTCAATATAGCTGTTCCTCTTTTCGAGCGCCCACGGGATATCAGCATCGAAGTCGAGCTGAATAACTGGAAGAGGAAAATCCGGCTCCGGCATGTCGATACGGTCGCTGAACGAAACGCCAAAATTCGGCGAGAGCGGATATGTTGCTTTTTCGTCCCAACAGGCTGTAGAGTCGCTTGTCGGTTTCCACGCGCTTTTGCCGCTGAGTAAAGTTCCGCAGATGTGGCAAAATCCACCGTAGTACAGCGTGTTTTCGTCTTTGGCGCAATAGACATAACATTCGCAGATTTTTTTCATGTCAACGCCGAGCGCGGAGAAAAAGTCCCGGATATTCTGCGGAAGTTTGTCGACGGCTCTCTCGAAGTTAAGACACCCGTCGCATTGGCACCCCTCGCTGACCGTTTTGGCGCGGTCATAGAACTGCCGTGTCTTTTCAACATCAACATCGATTTTGTATTCGCCGAATTGAAATATCAAGTTTTGCACCTCCGATATGAGCGGTTTCTTTGATTATATCAGCAAAGCGCGGAAAAATCCACCGGGATATTCAAAAAGGACGCAGTTTGCACTGCGTCCTTTTTCTGTTCTGTTGTGCTTATCAGCTGTGCTTTTTGCCCTTTTGCTGATTCGCGCTGTGGCAGGAGCCTGCCATAGCACAGTGGGCACAGTTGCAACCGCAGGAGGATTTGCCCTTTTTCTTATTTTTTACGAGGCTGAATATTATCAGCGCCACAATAACGGCAAGCACAAGGCATATTATAATGGTTGCAATATTCTTTGATAACCACGCGAGCATTTCGGAAGACTCCTTTCACAGCATATAGCTTGGTTTATTTTGTGACCTTTACATCGGATGCGAGCTTTGTGGCCTCTTTGTAGGGGCGCACGAGCATGAAGATTATCAGGGCGAGGAACGCGAACGCGAATACAAGGCTTACGATATCAACCGCGCCGTGGATGTTGCCGGTGAAGAGGTTGCCGAACTGATTTATCATAAGGGAGATAACATAGGCGAAGCCGCACTGATAGCCGATTGCGAACCAGGTCCACTTTGCGCTGTTCATCTCACGCTTGATAGCGCCGATAGCTGCGAAGCAGGGAGCGCACAGAAGGTTGAAGACGAGGAACGAATAAGCGGTCAGACCTGTAAACGCCTTTGCAAGGGTTGCATAAACGTTGCCCTCTGCGCCATAGAGGATGCCCATCGTACCGACGATGTTCTCCTTTGCGACAAGTCCGGTGATAGAAGCGACGGTAGCCTGCCAGTTGCCCCAGCCGAGCGGAACGAAGATCCAGGCGATAGCCGAGCCGACCTTTGCGAGCAGGGACTGATCAAGCTGATCCTCTGCAAGCATTCCGAAGTGGCCGTCTACGAAGCCGAAGTAAGAGGTGAACCAGACAACGATAGTTGAAAGAAGGATGATTGTACCTGCCTTCTTGATGAAGGACCAGCCGCGCTCCCACATGGAGCGGAGGACGTTCTTGAGGGTCGGCCAGTGATAGGCGGGAAGCTCCATAACGAACGGAGCGGGATCGCCGGAGAACATCTTGGTCTTCTTGAGCATGATGCCCGAGCAGATGATAGCCGCCATGCCGATGAAGTAAGCGGAGGTCGATACCAGAGCGGAGCCGCCGAAGAGCGCGCCTGCGATCATGGCGATGAACGGTACCTTAGCGCCGCAGGGGATGAATGTTGTTGTCATTATGGTCATACGGCGGTCGCGCTCATTTTCAATGGTACGCGAAGCCATGATTCCGGGAACGCCGCAGCCGGTGCCGATAAGCATCGGGATGAAGGATTTGCCGGAAAGACCGAACTTGCGGAATATACGGTCAAGGACGAATGCGATACGGGCCATGTAGCCGCACGCCTCAAGGAATGCGAGGAGCAGGAACAGGACGAGCATCTGGGGAACGAAGCCGAGGACAGCGCCGACGCCGGCTACGATACCGTCGTTGATAAGTCCGCTGAGCCAGTCGGCCGCGCCGACCTTTTCAAGTCCGTTGCCGACGAGAACCGGAATGCCGGGCACCCACACGCCGTAAGCGGCGGGATCGGGCTCGTCGAAGCCCTTCTCTTCAAGGTACTTGACAGCGTCAACATAGGTCATGCCTACTGTTGCTTCTTTGTCAGCCTTGGAGAGGTTTGCGGGGATTGCCGAGTAATAAGCGGTCATGGCGTTGACGGCGAGGGTCTCCTCATCCTCAACATCAACCGTTGCGGTGTCCGCTGTGGGCTGATAAGCCTTCATCTCGGCAAGAGCCTTGTCGGCGTCAAAATCTTCTGCGCCGAAGTCAATGCCGGTGAATGCGCTGACAGCCTCGGTAGCTGCGGTGTAGTCGTCAGCGTCGGTCGAATAAGCCTTCGAGCCGATGCCAAGCAGGTGCCAGCCGTCGCCGAACACTCCGTCGTTCATCCAGTCAGTCGCGAACGAGCCGACAGTGACCATGGAGATGTAGTAGACGAGGAACATGATAACTGCGAATATCGGAAGTCCGAGCCAGCGGTTTGTGACGATCTTATCGATCTTGTCGGAGGTCGAAAGCTGACCGACATTCTTCTTTTTGTAGCAGGCTTTGATTATAGATGCGATATAGATATATCTCTCATTCGTGATGATGGACTCTGCGTCGTCATCCATCTCTTTCTCAACCTCTTTAATGTCGCCCTCGATGTGCTCAAGGGTTGCCTTGTCGAGGTTGAGCTTTGCAAGCACCTTGTCGTCGCGCTCAAAAATCTTTATGGCGTACCATCTCTGCTGCTCCTCGGGGAGTCCGTGGACGGCGGCCTCTTCAATGTGCGCGAGAGCGTGCTCGACGGAGCCCTCAAATGTGTGCATCGGAACAGTTTTGGTGCTCTTTGCAGCCTCAATGGCAGCCTCGGCAGCGTCCATGACTCCGTCACCTTTAAGGGCGGAAATCTCAACTATCTTGCAGCCGAGCTGGCGGGAGAGCTCATCGACGTTTATCTTGTCGCCGTTCTTCTTGACGACGTCCATCATGTTGATGGCGATAACAACGGGGATGCCGAGCTCGGTCAGCTGGGTGGTGAGATAGAGGTTTCTTTCGAGGTTCGTACCGTCGATTATGTTAAGTATAGCGTCCGGGCGCTCATCAATAAGATAGTTTCTCGCGACAACTTCCTCAAGGGTGTAGGGCGAGAGCGAGTAGATACCGGGAAGGTCGGTGATGATAACGCCGTCATGCTTTTTGAGTTTTCCTTCTTTTTTCTCAACCGTAACGCCCGGCCAGTTACCGACGAACTGGTTCGAACCGGTGAGAGCGTTGAACAATGTGGTTTTACCGCTGTTGGGGTTACCCGCAAGAGCAATGCGTAAATCCATTTTGATAGCCTCTCTTTCTTGAAATTATATCAGCTTTTCTGCGCGGGGTCTTATTCAACCTCGATCATGTCCGCGTCGGCCTTTCTGAGCGAGAGCTCATAGCCGCGCACCGTGATCTCGACCGGATCGCCGAGAGGCGCGACCTTACGGATATAGACCTCCACGCCCTTGGTCAGTCCCATGTCCATGATGCGGCGCTTTGTTGCGCCCTCTCCGTGGAGCTTGACTACCTTGACCGTTTCGCCGATCTTAGCCTGCCTGAGAGTTTTCATTGCTTATATCCTCCTTTTGTGCTTTTTCACTTGGTGGTGTTGTGACCAATGGGGACAAATCGGTTTTGAAGTTTGCTTCAAAACTGCTCTGCATCCGAAATCAGCCGTTTATCGGGCGGTTTGTACCTATTGGGCACAACACTATATGTACTGCGCCGCAGCGCCGTCATATCATGATTTTCTTCGCCATCTCTTCGCTGATGGCAACGCGCGACTCCTTGACGTTGACTATAACATTTCCGCCCAGGGCGTTGACTACCTTTACAGTGCCGCCGACGACAAATCCGAGATTTTCGAGATGCTGTTTTACTTCCGGGCTGCCGCCTATCTTCCTGATGATATTCTCTTCGCCGACCTGTGCGAACATCAAAGGCATCATATTGAGTCCCTCTTCCTCTTTTGTATTTCCGGGATTAGCATACGCTAACCTTGGGGCTTTAAAATTGATTAGCACCCGCTAACCGTGATATATGGTACTCCTATAGTTGTTCCCTGTCAATAGAGTTTTTTCAATTTTTTGCCGTAAAACGCAATTTCGGCGACATCAACAAACAATTAGCCTGTGCTAACCGCTTGCTTTGGATATTTCATACATATCCTCCCGCCCTTGATTTTTCCTGAGTGAAGTGATATCATACCTTTAATACATAACAATATACACATCAAAAAGGGAGGAACAGATATGCATCTTCAGGAATCGGGTGAAATGTATCTCGAAACTATATATGTGCTTTCAAAAAACGGCGTTGTGCGCTCGCTCGACGTCGCGGAATATATGGGCTTTTCAAAGCCGAGCGTCAGCCGCGCCGTCGGGCTTCTCAAACAGGGCGGCTATCTTCTCATGGACAAGGAAGGGTATCTGACCCTCACCGAATCGGGGCTCGATGTAGCTAAGAAAATATACGAGCGCCACACTCTGCTCTCGAAATTTCTCGTCCGTCTCGGCGTTGATGAAAAGACCGCCGCGGAGGATGCGTGCAAGATGGAGCACGACATCAGCGACGAATCGTTTTCGGCGATAAAAGAGCATGTCCGCAGGAACATGAAAAATGCCGATGAATAAAGAAATTTTTGCTCAGACCGACAGGCTCGTGCTGAGAAAATTCAATCGGAATGATTATTTCAATCTGGGCGGAATATTGCAGGACGAAAAAAAACAATGTACGCCTATGAGAGCGCCTTTTCGGACAGTGAAGTGCAGAGGATCTGCTTGAAGTAATAAAAAGAATCGATGCAGGCGAAAGCTCGGGCATTCGCTATTCAAAATATGATCTCTCGCCGCGCTTCGAGCCTCCCGAATGGGACTACAGAAAATACAATATTGAAAGCGACAACGCTCTATTCAAGGGCGAAACAGATCTTATCCGCGAGGCATATGAGAGCTGCTGATGGCGATATTTTGCGATTCATCCACCCGTCTCCATTCAAAACAACCGACATAAAAAATCCTACCCGAGATGGGTAGGATTTTTTCACTCCCCGTCAAATCAACGGGGTTCATTTTTAATTATTATCAAAGATACTTTTTGATAAACTTATCAACTGTTGACCAATATTTTTCGGGGTCGACGGTCGAGGCCTCTGCGTGCGGTGCGCCGGGGATAACCAACTTCTCTTTGTCGCACGCGGCGGCGCGGTAGACGCGCTCCTGCATCCAGAACGGGACAAAGTCGTCCTTGTCGCCATGGATGAACAGGGTCGGCGTGACGGAGCGCGAGACCTGCTCGATGCACGAAGCTTTCTTCATATCATAGCCCGCGCGCAGCATCGTTGCGCTTCTTGCGGCGGAGAGGAACGGGAAGGTCGGCAGACCGTAAACGTCCTTCATGTTGGCTCTGCACTCGTCCCAGACGGATGTATATCCGCAGTCCTCAATAGCGCAGACGACATTCGATTCGAGCGGCTCGCCGGTGGTCATCATGACTGTAGCCGCGCCCATCGAGAGACCGAAGAGCACTATCTTCGCGTTCGCATTCTCGTTGATTATGTAGTCGATCCACGCCTTGATATCGATTCTGTCGTTCCATCCCATGGTGGCATAGTTCGACTCGCTCGCGCCGTGGCCGCAGAGATACGGGAACAGGCAGTTATAGCCCATCTCGTGGAACTTCTTGCCGAACGAGCCCATTCTTCTGGGCGATCCGGTGTAGCCGTGAATGACTATCACCCAGACATCGCTCGGCTCGTCTGCAAGGATTATCTCGCCGTGTACATATCCGCCGCGGGGAGTGACTATCTTCACCTTTGCGGGACTCGCGGAGTCAAACCACTCCATGCCTTCTTTGGTGATACCGTCATACTCGTTCTTTTTCTCGTCCATTTTTTTGGCGATGGACTTTTTGCTCATGGTCTTGTTGAAAATCGCGTTGCCGACAGCAAGATACGCCGCGCCGACTGCTGCACCTGCGGAAGCGGCTGCTATAACAAGCTTTTCAGATGAACTTTTCTTTCCCACTGAAATTCATTCCTTTCATTTTTATATGAGCCTTATATAGGAGTATTCTATCATAAAAAGTCCGCAGTTGCAATAACAAAAAGCCCCTGCAAAAGAATACGGAGGCTTCGGATATGTACCCGCCGCGCGGCGGGTGAGGTTTATTCCTCGTTGAGCTTATTGCGCTTGTTCTGGGCCTTGTTCTCCTGCTGATTCTGCTGCTTGTTGTTCTGCTGCTGATTCTGCTGGTTCTGACCCTGCTTGTTCTGCTGATTGCGGTTTTCCATTGAGAGCACACTCCATAGATCCCTTCGCGGGAAAATTAGGATTTTTTCAAATCCGTTTTATATTCTTTCCCCCGGTTCGCGTTTTTATGAGCCTGAAACTAATGAAAATTTTGCCTTTTTCTGATATAATTTATAATAGAAAGCTTACGGAGGTCAGCAGATGGAAATATCCGACGAACTCATATCGCATCTCGAATCGCTCGCACATATAGAGCTTGGCTCCGGCGAGCGCGAGGATTGCCGCAGAGATTTTGAAAAGATAATATCATATATGGACACGCTGTCGGCGCTCGATACCGACGGCGTTGAGCCGCTGACCAATTTATCCGACACGGTGAATGTCCTGCGTGAGGATGAACCGGGCGAGACGCTCGGCGTAGAAGAGGCTCTGTCGAATGCCGCAGAAACGGCGGGCGGCTGCTTCTGCGTCCCGAAAACAGTGGAATGAGGTGCGCTATGAGAGATATTATTAAAGATTCCGCCCTCGTTCTGGCAGAAAAAATCAGGTGCGGCGAGATAAAAATCGTCGAAGTCTTAGACGCCGTATATGAATCCGAGAAGCAGAATAAAGAACTCAACTGCTTCATTACGCTCTGCCGCGAGCGCGCATATAGCAAAGGCTCGGAGATACAAAAACGCATCGATGCAGGCGAATATATCTCGCCGCTCGCGGGCGTGCCGATAGGCATAAAGGACAACATCGCAGTAGAAAATGTCAAAATGACCTGCGGGTCGCGGATGCTCGAAAATTATGTGCCGCCCGTAAGTGCGGCAGCAGTAGAAAAGCTCGAAAAAGCGGGGCTTATTATCGTCGGCAAGCTCAACATGGACGAGTTCGCCATGGGCTCGACGGGCGAGACTTCGTATTACGGCGCGGTGCTCAATCCCGTTGACAAAACTCGCGTGCCCGGCGGCTCGTCTTCGGGCGCGGCGGCGGCAGTCGCGGCGGGGATAGTCCCGCTCGCGCTCGGCTCGGACACGGGCGGCTCGGTCAGACAGCCCGCGGCGTTCTGCGGGGTATTCGGCTTCAAGCCGACCTACGGCACCGTCTCCCGAAAAGGGCTTGTCGCCTATGCCTCGTCGTTTGACCAGATAGGCACGATAGCGAGAAATGCCTCCGACTGCGCGGCTCTCGCGGCGATAATATCCGGGCGCGACTGCGGTGATTCTACAACAGAGGATACTGCTCCCGTCCGTTCGGATTTTGTCGAGTCCTATTCGCTCTGCGGCAAAATTATAGGCGTGCCGAATGAATTTATTGATAATTGCGGCGAAGATATACGCAGTGCGGTGAATAATGCGCTCAAAAAAGCTGAATCGCTCGGCGCGAGGGTTAAATATTTCTCGCTTCCGCCGCTCAAATTTGCCGTGCCCGCCTATTATATAATCGCCTGCGCGCAGGCAAGCTCGAATCTTGCGCGGTATGACGGGGTTCGCTTCGGACGGCGCGCACAAAATTCAGACGACCTGACAAAAATGTATATCAAAAGCCGCTCCGAGGGCTTCGGGCGCGAGGTCAGGCGCAGGATAATGCTCGGCAATTTCGTGCTCAGTGCGGGATACTACGACGCATATTACAACAAGGCGCTGAGAGCGCGCAGGGTTATACGCGACACGCTTTCGGACGCTTTCAAAAAATATGATTTCATCGCGGGCGCTGTTTATCCGTCAACTGCGCCGAAGCTCGGCGAGAGCCTTGACGACCCGCTGAAAACTTATATCGGCGACGCATACACCGTCCCGGCTAACCTCGCTGGACTCCCGGCGATAAGCGTGCCGTGCGGAAAAACAGCCGCTCTTCAGCTCATGGCGGCACCGTTCGCGGACGAGAATCTTTTGGGCGCGGCAAGATGTCTGACCCTGTAACATTTAAAAATTTACAGAGTATGATCGTGTTGAACAAGTTTGAAGACACAGCTAAACGCAGTCGGACGGCGCAATGCTTGTAAAGTTTTAGGCATTACAAGGTACTATGGGAGGCTTTCAAATGAGATACGAAACTGTTATCGGGCTCGAGGTCCACATAGAGCTGCTGACTGAGACAAAGATATTCTGCTCCTGCCCGACTGAGTTCGGCGGCGAGCCGAACACGCATGTCTGCCCGGTATGTCTCGGACTGCCCGGCACTCTGCCGACGCTGAACAAAAAAGCCGTTGAGCTTTCCGTCCGCGCGGGTCTCGCGGCGGGCTGCGAGATAACACCGATAAGCCGCTTTGACCGCAAAAATTATTTTTACCCCGACCTGCCGAAGGCTTATCAGATATCCCAGTTATATCTGCCGCTGTGCCGAAACGGCTCGGTCACGCTCGACAGCGGCAAAATTATACGCATAAAAGAGATGCACATGGAGGAGGACGCGGGGAAGCTCATGCACTCCCCCGACGACAACCGCACGCTCATCGACTGCAACCGATGCGGAGTGCCGCTGCTTGAGATAGTCAGCGAGCCGGATATGCGAAGCGCCGAGGAGGCGGTCGAATATCTTGAAAAGCTGCGCGAGCTGATGCGCTTTTCCGGCGTTTCGGACTGTCGGATGCAGGAGGGCTCGCTGAGAGCGGATATAAATCTCTCCGTCCGCCCGGAGGGTCAGACAGAACTCGGAACGCGCACGGAGATGAAAAATCTGAACTCATTCAGAGCCGCCGAGCGCGCGATAAAAAGCGAGAGCGCGCGGCAAATATCGCTGATTGAAAACGGTGAAAATATTATTCAGGAGACCCGGCGCTGGGACGACGGCGCAGGTATGAGCTACGCGATGCGCTCAAAAGAGGACACGAGCGACTACAAATATTTTCCCGAGCCGGACATTCCGCCGGTAGTCGTTTCAACCCCCGACATTGAGAAAATCAAAAATCAGATGCCCGAACTGCCGCAGGCGAAGCGCCGCCGCTGGAGCGAAGAATATAATCTCGGCAGAGCGGAGATTGACACACTGATGTCCTCGCCGTTCACGGCAGAGCTCTTCGACCGCACGGTTATGCTCTGCAAGAGCGCAAAGGACGCCGCATCGTGGATAAATGTTGAGCTCCCAGCCGTACTTCGCGGCGCGGGAATGAGCATTGAAGATGCAAAATTCAGCCCCGACTCGTTGGGCAGGCTCATAAATATGCTCTCATCAGGGGAGATAAACCGCGGCACGGCGAAAAAAGTCTTTGCAAAAATAGTGACCGAAAACGCCGACCCGGCGGAGTATGTCCGAAAAAACGGACTTTCTCTGATGACCGACGCGGCGGCGATAGAGGACGCGGTAAAACGCGTTATCGACGAAAACGAAAAGAGCGTCTCGCAGTACAGAGACGGCAAGACGCAGGCGTTTCAGTATCTTATCGGGCAGTGTATGCGCGCGCTCGGCGGCAAAGCCCCGGCGGCAGCAGTCACGGAAGCGCTCAAAAGGCTGATATAAATAACAAAGGACTGCCGTTGTTCGGCAGTCCCATTTTGTTTTTCTTTTACGCTTCGACTTCGGTGAGGTTCAGAGTGCCCCAGCTGTCGTTATTGAGCGTGAGCACCTTGTTGTCTTTATTATACGACGCGGTGAAGGTTATCTCCGTGCCCGCCTTGAAGCCTGCGATAGCTATCTCGGGGACTATGGTCACGGTCGCGGGGTCAGCCTCGGTGTCGACCTTGTATGTACCGGAAACCGAAGTGCCGACAGAAATGCCCAGGATATTGAGGTTGCTCGACTCATACTGGAAAGTGCCGTCCTCTTTGAACTCGATAGTCGCGTTGTTCTGCGAGTCGCTCCACTTGCCGACGATGAGCTTGTCAATTTTCGCTCCGCAGCCCGCAAAGGCGCAGACGATTATCGCCACAGCCATAACGAGAGCCGTCAGTCTGAGGGTCTTTTTCATTGGTGATTACCATCCTTTCTGTTTTGCCGCTTTTCTTCCATACTCATTATATCACACTTCGCTCAATTTTGTCCATAGGTGTTACAGGGTACCATTGTGTCGAAAAAAGGTATAAACAGATTATTTACAATTTTGTAAAAATAATGTATAATTTTCCTGTTGCACATATGTGCTTGCGAAAGGAGAATACAAAAATGAAGAAAAATCCGTTCAAGCGGATACTCTGCATTGTCATCGCCGCAGTGATGCTCTGCTCGGTATTTGCTTCGACCGCGGCGGCCGCCACCAAGTGCGCCTGCGGCCATTCGCCCGTTGTCATGATCTCCGGATTCGGCGCGACGATTCTCTCGGAGAAGCAGGAGGACGGCTCATTGAAGCGCGTTTTCCCGCCCGACACCAAAGAGATTCTCAAGCTCCTCGGAGTCAATGCCCCCGACCTCATTACGGGCATAATCGAGCTTCTCGCCCAGAAGGGCACGGACGGCATCGAAAAGCCGCTTCGCGACATCATCACTTCTATAGTTGAGCCGCTCAGAATGAACGACGACGGCACTTCCTATTACGACATCGTGCCGATACTCAGCGGCGCTAAAAACACGAGCCTTGAGGCGTTCACGAAGAACGACCAGCTCGACCTCGTCCCCTACACGGGCTCGGAGTTTCTCGACATGGAGGTTATCGGCGACGAGATAGGCGACGACCATGTTTTCAACTTCCTCTATGACTGGAGACTCAGCCACGCCGATGTTGCGGCTCAGCTCCACGATTATCTCGCAGAGGTCTGCGCCCTCACGGGACACGACAAGGTCAGCGTATACAGTATCAGCCAGGGCTGCCTGCTGCTGGGCGTGTATATGTACGAATATCCTAACGACAACTACATTGACCGCGCGGTGTTTGACACTCCGCTTCTCGCGGGCAGCAACCTCGTCTCCGACCTCTATACCGACAAGCCCATCTCGCTCAATTTTGACACCACGCTCGATATTTTAAGATCCATTCTCCACACCGAGGCGGACTTCTCGTTTGTTATGGACATCATCCCTGCCGACGGCGCGAACAACATCGCCGACTACGGTCTCAAGAGCATGGTTCTCCCGAGCGTCATAAACATCCCTGCATTCTGGGAGATGTGCGACCCGGAGAATTACGAATATATCAAGTCCGTGCGCCTCGACTCCGTCAAGAATGCAAAGCTCATTGAAAAAGTCGAGAAAGTCAGAAACGGCTTCATGTCCCACATTTCCGAGACCCTCTATGCTCAGCAGAAGAAGGGCGTCAGCGTTTCTATAAAGGCTTGCTCCGGCGTTCCGCTCGCATCGGGCACCGTTGATAACAGCGACGGCATAGTCAACATGAAGTATTCCTGCGGCGCCGTCTGTGCGCCCTTCGGCGAGACTTTCCCCGCCGACTACAAGCAGGCTGTCAAGACCGGCAAGAACAACATCTCGCCCGACAGAACGGTTGACCTCTCGACCGGCTATATGCCCGAGCGCACATGGGTAGTCAACCGCCACTATCACGGTCAGGCGGAGTGGGATCCCCGCACCTACTCCCTGCTCATGGATCTCCTGCTCACCGACAACATCAAGGACGCATATTCGCACATCGAATATCCCCAGTTCATGGAGAGCCTCTCTCCGACGAGCGATGTAGTCGTTCTCTTCAAGAGCACGAACTCCTCGTTCCTGCCGACTCTCTCGAAGCACCTCTTCTCCTGCAACTCCGTCATGGTCAAGAACCTGTCGAAGAAGGACAAGATAAAGGTCTCTTCGATAACCTCGGAAAACGGCACGCTGAACTTCGCCCTGCCCTATCCGATAGTTCTTGAAGCAGGCGAGAGCGCCGAGATAGCCTTCACCGGAAAAGTTCCCGCGACCGAGAGCTACGACAAGATAACCGTTGCCTACAAGCGCATGACCGTCACCGGCAAGGACGCGACCCGCGACTTCGGCTTCACCGTCACCCGCAGCTATTCTGGCGTCACGAAGATCGATCTCACCCCCGCTTATATCATCACCGCTATCCGCATAGCGCATGATATACGCGATATCCTTGCGCGGATAGATGCGATCTTCTCGTTCATCAACGGGATAAAATAAAATATAAAATTAAAGCGAGCGGCATAACCGAGATTATGCCGCCCGCTTTTTACTTATGAAAACCATAAAATTATCCCGCCGAAAAACTCGACGGGATTTCTCTTTTTCCGTTACGGGGTGAGTCTGTTCGGGCCTCTGAAGAGGAACATCGCTTCCTTGATGTGCAGTCCGAGCATGAGCATGGTCAGGCGGTCGATACCGATTCCGAAGCCGCCGTGGGGCGGGCAGCCGTATTTGAAGAATTCGAGATAGAATTCAACATCCTTCTCGAGTCCCTTCTCCTGCGCCTGGCTCTTGAGCACATCGTATCTGTGCTCGCGCTGCGCGCCGGTGGTTATCTCGACGCCGCGCCAGATGAGGTCGTAGCCCTGCGGCACGCCGTTCTCGTCGCGCATATGGTAGAATGCACGCTTCTCGGCGCTGTAGTCGGTAATGAACAGGAACTCATGGCCGTACTTCTTCATGACCCAATCGTAGCTCAGGCGCTCGGCGTCGGTCGTGAGGTCGCCCTTTTCGCTGTCGGGCACGGTGTAGCCGAACTCCTTTTCGAGCTCGTCATAGAGGTCGGCGAGCTTTATGACGGGGAACGGAGTTGTCGGAACGATAACCTCCTTGCCGAACAGCTCCTCTATCTCCTCGCCGTACTTCTCCTTGACCGCTTTAAGCATATAGGTCAGCAGCTCCTCCTCCATCTTCATGACATCTTTGAAAGAGGTGATGTAGCTGAACTCGAGGTCGAAACCGGAGAACTCGGTGGTGTGCTTGTTGGTGTATGATTTTTCGGCTCTGAAAACGGGGCCGACTTCAAATATGCGCTCGAAGCCGCTCGCCATTGCCATCTGCTTATAGAACTGGGGGCTCTGCGCGAGATAGGCAAGACGGTCAAAATACTTGACCTCAAAGACCTCGGCTCCGCTCTCGCTCGCCGCGCCGATGAGCTTCGGGGTGTGAATCTCGATGAAATTATGGTCTATCAGAAACTGACGCATGGCGTTGACCATGACGGTCTGAACCTTGAACATGAGCTGATTTTCGTCGGTGCGAAGGTCAATCCAGCGGTAGTCAATGCGCTGGTCGATGCTCGAGCGCTCGACGCCCGGGCGCTTCTTGGTCGCAGGGATCTCCTTGCGCACTATCGGCAGCGCGTCGGCTATCGACTCTGCGGTTATCGACTCGGGGATTATCTCAACGCCGCCCATCTTGACGAAATCGTTCTCGACGGCGGTGCCGACGACCGAGATAACGGAATCCTGAGTCAGAGTCGCTATCACGGGGCAGAGCTCCGGCAGCTTCTCTTTCTCGACAGTTATCTGGATTTTTCCGGTGATATCCTTGAGCACGATAAAAGCCATATACTTGCTGTCGCGCAGGTTCTCGACGAAGCCCTGAACGAGCACGGGTTTGCCGAGATTATTTTTGATGTCCGCAATGTAAGTTCTCTCCATTATCTGAGCCCTCCAAAGAGATTTGATATATCGGCAGCGTTGAGATCTCCGTCGTTGATGCTGTCCGCAAAGGCGTTTGCCGCAGCCTGAACGAGAGCCGACGAGAATTCATCGCTGAAGTTTTCGATTGAGAAAGCGGTCTTTTCGCCGTTTTCCATGTTCTTGACGAGGACTTCGCCCTTGGCGATATCGTCATCGCCGATAACGCAGGTGAAGCGTGCGCCCAGTTTGTCGGCGTATTTCATCTGAGCCTTGACCGAGCGTCCCGCGACGTCAAACTGCGCGCTGACACCGTCCGAGCGGAGATCCGTGCAGAGCTTCGCCGCAACGAGCGAAGCGGCGTCGCCGATTGAGCCGATATAGATATCGCACTTCTGGTCGCCGGGCAGCTCAATGCCCTGCGCCTCGATGACGCTGAGCAGGCGCTCGAGTCCCATTGCGAAGCCGAGCGACGGGGTGTGCTGACCGCCGAGCTCTTCAATAAGTCCGTCATAGCGTCCGCCGCCACCGCAGACAAGTCCGTCGGTCTTTTTGTTATGCGAGACAAATTCGAAAACGGTCTTTGTATAGTAATCAAGTCCGCGCACGATGTGCGGGTTGACAACATAGTCTATCATCAGCGCGTCAAGATAGCTCTTGACTTTCTCGAAATGCTCGCGGCACTCGTCGCAGAGATAGTCTAGCATAACGGGCGCGCCCTCGGCTATCTTCGAGCAGACGGGGCTCTTGCAGTCGAGAATACGCATAGGGTTGCGCTCGAGCCTGTCGAGGCAGGTGCCGCACAGCTCGTCTTTATACTGCTCAAAATATGCCTTGAGCGCCTTGTGATACTCGGCGCGGCAGGTCGGGCAGCCGATCGAGTTTATCTCGAGCGTCAAGTCCTCGATTCCGAGGAAAGCGAATATTTCGGCGGCGAGGGAGATTATCTCGGCATCGGCGGCGGGAGCCGGGGTGCCGAAGACCTCAACGCCGAACTGGTGGAACTCCCTGTATCTGCCGGATTGCGGCTTCTCGTAGCGATAGCACGAGGTTATATAGCAGGTCTTCTGCGGCAGGGGCTCGTTGAAAAGTCCGTGCTCCAGGAATGCGCGCGCAGCGCCCGCAGTGCCCTCGGGTCGGAGCGTTATAGAACGTCCGCCCTTGTCGAGAAAAGTGTACATCTCCTTCTGCACGACATCGGTGGTGTCGCCGACGCCGCGGGCAAACAGCTCCGTATGCTCGAACACGGGAGTGCGAATCTCCTTGAAGCCGAAACGCGAGGCTATATCGAGCAGGGTATTTTCAAGAAAGCGGTTTTTATAGCTCGCCGCGGGCAGCACATCCTGAGTGCCCTTGACAGCTTTCGTAAAAAGAGCCATGTTTTCGTTCCTTCCATAAAAACATTAAATCCCGCCGTTGGCGGGATGAGCGAAAAAGCTCCGGAAAAATCCGCCCGGCGGGAAATACCGCCGGGGCGGGTCAAAGCTTATTTCGGGTTGACTATATCGCGCCAATCAAGGTCGCCGCGCGCAAGGCTGTGAATAAGAGCCTCGGCGGTGGCTATATTGGTGGCAACGGGGATGTTGTGCACGTCGCAGAGTCTGAGAAGATTTGCTTCGTTGGGCTCGTGCGGCTTGGGTGTGAGCGGATCTCTGAACATGAGCAGAAGATCGATCTCGTTGCAGGCTATTCTGGAAGCTATCTGCTGGTCGCCGCCCTGACTTCCGCTGAGGAAGCGCTGAATCTCAAGTCCCGTTGCCTCGGCTACGAGCTTGCCCGTAGTGCCGGTCGCGCACAGGGAATGGCGGCTCAGGATACCGCAATAAGCTATACAGAACTGGGTCATAAGTTCTTTTTTTGAGTCGTGAGCCATGAGAGCGATGTTCATTGTGTATCCCCCTTTTCCGAGTTGTTGACTTCGCTGGTCATGTTAATATCATATCAGAGAAACCGGGTTATGACAAGAGTTATTTGTAACTTCTTACAAAATTTTAATAAAAACCCGACCGATTATTCCTCTGTTTCGGAATTTTCGCTGTCTTCGGCAGGTGACACTTCCTCAGCCGCGGTTTCTTCCGGCTTTTCCTGATCTTCCTCGCTCGGAGTGCAGGCGACGGTAACCAACTGCTCGCCCTCGGACACACGCATGACTCTGACGCCCTTGGAGGGTCTTGCAAATGTGCTTATCTGTGAGACAGGGATGCGGATTATAATGCCGTCGGACGAGATGAAAATAACATCCTCGCTCTCGTCAACGACCGCTATCGCGGCAACGTCGCCGTAGGTCTCGGTGCGGTAGTTTATTGTACCCTTGCCGCCTCTCGACTGGAGTCTGTAATCCGAAGGTTCGCTGCGTCTGCCGTAGCCGGTGGTGCTGACTGTGAGGACAGCCTTTGCATCGTCGAGCACTTCCATGCCGACGACCTCGTCGCCCTCGCGCAGCTCAATCGCCTTGACGCCGCGCGCCGTTCTGCCGAGCGGTCTCGCGTCGTTTTCATTGAAGCGGATGCCCATGCCCTTGCGCGTGGCTATGAGCAGGTCGTCGTTGCCGGAGGTCAGGCGCACCCATGCGAGCTCGTCGTCATCGTCGAGATTTATCGCGATAACGCCGTTCTTGCGGACGTTGCGGTAAGCGTCGAGGCTCGTGCGCTTGATAATACCCTTGCGCGTGACCATGCAGAGGAACGCGTCGGGGTCATATTCGGGCACTCTTATCATCGCCGACACCTTTTCGCCCGCCTCGAGGGGCAGGAGGTTGACTATATTCATGCCCTTGCTGTTTCTCGAGCCCTCGGGCACTTCATAGCCCTTGAGACGGTAAGTCCTGCCGCGGGTGGTGAAGAACATGACATAATCGTGGGTCGAGCAGGTGAACATGGTCTTTGCCACGTCCTCCTCGCGCCTTGTCATGCCCTTGACGCCTCTGCCGCCGCGGTGCTGAATCGTGTATGCGTCGGCGGGGATACGCTTGATATAGCCGAGGTTCGTCATGGTGAACACGCAGGTCTCCTCGGGGATAAGATCCTCGATATCGACCTCGCCGCTGACATTTTCAATGACGGTGCGGCGGTCATCGCCGAACTTCTCGGCGATAGCGCCGGTCTCCTCGCGGACTATAGTGAGTATCCTCGACTCGTTCGAGAGAATATCTATAAAGTCGGCTATCTTCGCCTTGAGCTGAGCCATCTCGTCCTCGACCTTTATGCGCTCGAGTCCGGTCAGCTGGCCGAGTCTCATCTGGACTATCGCCTGCGCCTGAATCTCATCGAGACCGAAGCGGTTCATGAGCGCTTCGCGTCCCTCGGGGATGCTCTTTGACGCGCGCAGAATGCCTATGACCTCGTCGATGAAATCGAGAGCCGTGAGCAAGCCCTCGAGTATATGGGCGCGCTCCTGAGCTTTTTTCAGATCGTACCTTGTGCGGCGGGTGACTATCTCGCACTGGTAGTCTATATACTGCTGAAGAATCTGCTTAAGGGTGAGTATCTTCGGCTCGCCGTTTACGAGGGCGAGCATAATCACGCCGAAGGTAGACTGGAGCTGAGTGTAGGTATAGAGCTGATTCAAAACTACCTGCGGATTCGCGTCGCGCTTCAAGGTGATGTCGATGTGCATACCGGAGCGCGAGGAATAGTCGTGGATATCGGATATGCCCTCGATGCGCTTATCCTTGACGAGATCCGCCATGCTCTCTATGAGCTTCGCCTTGTTGACGCCGTAGGGTATCTCGGTGACAACTATCTTGTGGCGGTCGCCCTTTGTCTCGACTATCTCGGCGCGGGCGCGGACTATAATTTTGCCGCGGCCTGTGCCGTAGGCGGCGCGTATGCCCGCTCTGCCCATGATTATTCCGCGGGTCGGGAAATCGGGGCCTGGCAGATAAGTCATAAGCTCCTCGAGAGTCGCGTCGGGGTTATCTATCAGGCAGTTCATTGCGGCAACGACCTCGCGCAGATTGTGCGGAGGAATATTTGTCGCCATACCGACCGCTATGCCTACAGAGCCGTTTACAAGCAGGTTCGGATATCTCGACGGGAGCACCGTGGGCTCCTTGAGTCGGTCGTCGTAGTTCGGGATGAAATCGACCGTGTCCTTGTCGATATCCGTCAGCATTTCGAGAGAGAGCTTTTTGAGCTTTGACTCGGTGTAACGGTAGGCGGCGGGCGGGTCGCCGTCGACGGAACCGAAGTTGCCGTGGCCGTCAACGAGCGTATATCTCATGGAAAAGTCCTGTGCCAGACGCACCATGGCGTCATAGACGGAGGCGTCACCGTGAGGATGGTAGCGGCCGAGCACCGAACCGACCGTGTCCGCGCATTTGCGGTACGGCTTGTCGGGATAGAGGCCGTTTTCGTACATGGTGTAAAGTATGCGTCTGTGGACGGGCTTCAAGCCGTCACGCACATCGGGCAGGGCACGCGAGGTGATGACCGACATGGAGTAATCCAGAAAGGATTTACGCACTTCTCTATTGATCTCGACATTGATTATTTTTTGTTCGTTATATGCTTCGTCAAAGCTCACAGAGATCTACTCCTTTCCGTTATATATCCAGGTTCTGGACATATTTTGCATTGGTTTCGATGAACTCGCGGCGCGGCTCGACCTTGTCGCCCATAAGAATGGAGAAGGTCTCGTCCGCGAGCATCGCGTCCTCGATATTGACGCGCAGCATCGTGCGGAAGTCGGGATCCATTGTCGTCTCCCAGAGCTGCTCGGCATCCATCTCGCCGAGACCCTTGTATCTCTGGATATCGCAGCTGCCCGAGCCGCCGAACTCCGCCATGAACTGGTCGCGCTCCTCGTCGGAGAAAGCGTATCTTATCTTCTTGCCCTTGCTGACTTTGAACAGCGGGGGCTGAGCGAGATAGACATGACCCTGCTCGATAAGCGGGCGCATATAGCGGAAGAAGAAGGTCAGCAGCAATGTTCTGATATGCGCGCCGTCGACATCGGCATCCGCCATGATAACTATCTTGTTGTAGCGAAGCTTTGTTATATCAAACTCGTCACCGATTCCGGTGCCGAGGGCTATGACTATGGGCATAAGCTTCTCGTTGCCGATAACTCTGTCGAGTCTCGCCTTTTCGACATTGAGCATCTTGCCCCAGAGGGGAAGAATCGCCTGGAAGCGTCTGTCGCGTCCCTCTTTTGCGGAGCCGCCTGCGGAATCTCCCTCGACGATGTAGAGCTCTGTGCGCTCGGCGTCGCGCTCGGTACAGTCGGCAAGCTTGCCGGGCAGGGAGTTTGAATCGAGAACAGATTTGCGGCGAGCCAGCTCGCGCGCCTTTCTCGCAGCCTCTCTCGCGCGCGAGGCGTCGAGAGCCTTCGAGAATATCGCCTTTGCGACTGCGGGATTCTCTTCAAAATAGGTCATCAGCTTCTCATAGACCGTTGTCGAGACGAGCTGGGTTATATCGGTGTTGCCGAGCTTGCCCTTGGTCTGTCCCTCGAACTGCGCCTCGGTGAGTTTGACGCTGATAACGGCAGTCAGTCCCTCGCGGACATCGTCACCCGAGAGCTTCTTGTCGCCGTCTTTGAGAATGGAATATTTGCGTCCGTAGTCGTTGAAAACGCGGGTCAGAGCGGTCTTGAAGCCGGTCTCGTGAGTACCGCCGTCAACGGTGTGGACGTTGTTTGCAAACGAGAGCATTGTCTCGTTGTAGCTGTCTGTATACTGCATGGCGATCTCCGCGCTTCTGTCGCCGTGCATGGCGGAGAAATGGATCGGCTTTTCATGCAGGGGAGTCTGACCGCGGCTTGTGGTCAGATATTCGACGAAGCTCGAAAGTCCGCCTTCGTAGCAGTAGGTGCGCTCGATGATATTATCGGGGTCGCGCCTGTCCGCAAGGGTTATGCACAGTCCCGCATTGAGGAACGCAGACTCGCGCAGGTGTCTTTCGAGGGTCTCGAAATCATAGACCGTGGTCTCGCGGAAAATCTCGGGATCGGGCTTGAAGCGTATAGTCGTGCCGGTCGCCGATGATGTGCCTATCTCTTTGAGGTCATAGTCGGGATGGCCGCCGTTCGAGAAGCGCTGCTGATAGACATGGCCGTTCTGCGCAACTTCAACTTCGAGCCACTCGGACAGGGCGTTGACGACGGACGAACCGACGCCGTGCAGACCGCCGGAGACTTTGTATCCGTTACCGCCGAACTTACCGCCGGCGTGCAGGACGGTCAGGACGACCGTCACGGTGGAGATGCCCATCTTTTCGTTCATGCCCACAGGGATACCGCGTCCGTTATCCTTGACGCTGATAACATCGCCCGGGAGTATCTCAACATCGATATTCGTGCAGAAGCCCGCGAGAGCTTCGTCTATGGAGTTGTCGACTATCTCATACACAAGGTGGTGCAGACCGCGCGGGCCCGTCGAGCCGATGTACATACCGGGGCGCTTGCGGACCGCCTCAAGTCCCTCAAGAACCTGAATCTGGCTCGCGTCGTATTCCTCGGTGACCTTGGTGTTCATATCCTTGTCAAGCTCAATGTCTTCGTCGAGCACGAGCTCGTCCTGATTCTCGGCGTTCTCTTCAAGGATCTCGTTGTTCTCATTGTTATCCAAAGCTTTCATCCTCCTTCTCCAAAGCTATAAAAACGAATTTACTGATTCGTCAGGGTGGAGAACATATTCTTTTTCTTCTTTTTCTTTTTGGGCTTGTACTTCGGCGGATTTTCGAGCCTCATTCTCGCGCTCTTGGACTTTGCGAGATACTTGTTGACCTGGACAACGGGAGAGATCATGTCCGCGCTCATGTAGTCGACGCAGTTTGCGAGCAGATCCTGATCGTTGTTGAGCTCGCCGAGGACGGTGACGGCTATGATGCTCTGAATCTCGTTCGTGCCGTCGTCATAAATCTCGTTGAGGAGATTGAAGAGCTTTCTCATCTTCTGCGGGTCGTTCTCTTTTATGACCTTGATAACCACGGGAGCGGCATGATTCTTGAAGAAATCCTCGGGCAGGAACTCGCCGTAGGTCTCAATATTCTTTCTGTATTCGTCGCGCAGCTCGGGATAGATAACGCTCAGGCGGTTTGCGAATGTGTTCGCGTCATAGCACGCCTCGCCGCTCTTTGCCGCAGCCTTAGACACGGGGGTGGGGAGCTTCACTTTTTTCTTATCGGCTGTGCCGTTCTTGCCGAAGCTCTCTTCGATAAGCTCGGCATACTCGTCCGAGATAAACTTGATGTCCTTGTCGTCGGCGGTCTCAACGTCGAGCAGAGAGTGAGCGATCTTCGCGAAATCCGTCTCGTTCGCACCCTCTTTCTGCGCCCAGAGCAGGGCTATTTTGTTGTCGTAGTGCTCGATACGCAGAGCCTTGTTGTCGCCGGAAAAATCCATAACGGCGCGTCCGCTCGTGACGGAGACGGGGATACCGTCGGAGATATCTGCGGGAGTGGTGATTCTGAAGCCGCACTTCGTGAGGGTCGGCTCGAGGTTCTTGTAGATGTCGTTCATCGCTATACGGATATCGATCATAACTGTTCTCCTTAAAAAATACTCTGCATAGAGTATATATTATATATACTAATATCGGCGCGTTTGCAATGCTCTAACAGAAAAATAACGCGCCCGTTTTCAAATAAAACGGGTTGACGAAAGGCGTATAACTGTGGTATTATAAAAAATCAAAAGAACGAGGTTTTTCATAGCCTCAAAGCAAGAAAGAAAAGGACTTTTCCGATGGAAAAAAAGGTGTTTATAAACATTGAGGACAGCCACTCCGGGCATGACGACAGCTACTCGTCGCAGACGAGCACGCAGGGCGTTCTGCGCCTGCTCGAAAACGGCTACGAGCTCTCATATGAAGAGCCTGCCGCCGAGATGGAGGGCTGCGTGACCACCCTGCTCATAGAGGACGGCGGACTCGTCACAATGACGAGAAACGGTGCATATACTACACAGATGGTCATGGAGCGCGGCAGGCGTCATGTCTGCCACTACGCGACACCGTTCGGCGATATGCTCCTCGGCATATTCGCCAAAAAGGTCGAGTCGTCCGTGACGGAGGATGGCGGAGAGCTGCTGCTCAACTACACTATCGATGTCAACGCGGATCTCGCCGCGTCGAACGAGCTGAAGATAACGGTCAGCGGACAGTAAAAATGACGGTTTGCCCGCAGAAACTGCGGTTACACGAAAGGATGGATAAATTTTATGTCAGTGCTTGTAAAACAGGTCGAGGATAAGCTCTGCGAGCTTGTCAGGGACGCCGCGAAAAAGGCGATGGCGGCAGGTGAACTGCCCGAAGCCGAGCTCACGGATTTCAAGGTCGAAATCCCGGCGGACAGAAAGAACGGCGACTACTCCACAAACGCCGCCATGGCGTGGGCGAGAGCTTTCAGACGCGCGCCCGCTATGATAGCCGCGGCTATAACAAAGAACATTGACCTCGAGGGCACCGCATTCTCATCCTGCGAGGCGGCGGGTCCCGGATTCATAAACTTCCGTCTCGCCGACCGCTTCTATTCGGAGATTCTCATGGATATCCGCAAGAAGGGCAGCGACTACGGCCGCTCCGATTTCGGCAAGGGCGAAAAGGTAAATATTGAGTTCGTCTCCGCCAATCCGACAGGACCGATGCACATGGGCAACGCCCGCGGCGGCGCTCTTGGCGACTGCCTCGCGGCGGTCATGGACTTTGCGGGCTATAACGTCAGCCGCGAATTCTATATCAACGACGCCGGCAATCAGATCGATAAATTCGCCCTCTCGCTCGATATCCGCTATCAGCAGATATACAAAGGCGCCGACGCGCCCGAGCTGCCCGAGGACAGCTACCACGGCGAGGACATAGCCGTGCGCGCCAGGGAATTTGCCGATGTCTACGGCGACAAATATATCTCCGAGAGCGAGGAAATCCGCCGCAAGGCGCTCGTCGATTTCGCGCTGCCGAAGAACATCGACTCGATGCACGAGATACTTTCAAAATACAGAATAGAATACGACACATGGTTCAAGGAGAGCACCCTGCACAACGGCACGGAGCTTCGCGACACAATAGAGCTGCTCAAAGAAAAGGGACTCACCTACGAGCTTGACGGTGCGCTGTGGTACAAGAACATCGAGGTTCAGACAAAGCGCCTGCTCGCCCAGGGCAAAACACAGGAGGAGATCGACAAGCTCGGTCTCAAGGACGATGTTCTTATCCGCCAGAACGGCAACCCGACCTATTTCGCGGCGGATATCGCATATCACCGCAACAAGCTCGCCGTCAGAAAGTTTGACAGGGCGATAGATGTCTGGGGTGCAGACCACCACGGCCATGTCGCCAGAATGAAGGGCGCACTCGACGCGATAGGTCTCGACGGCGACAAGCTCGACATAATCCTCATGCAGCTCGTGCGCCTGACGAGAAACGGCGAAGTCGTGCGCATGTCCAAGCGTACCGGCAAGGCGATAACCCTTGTCGACCTGCTCGAAGAGATACCGATAGACGCGGTGCGTTTCTTCTTCAATCTCCGCGAGCCCGCGACGCAGATGGAGTTCGACCTCGATCTCGCCGTCGCCGAGAATTCGCAGAACCCGGTTTACTACTGCCAGTACGCCCACGCGAGAATTTGCAGCATACTGAGAAAGCTCAAGGAGCAGGGCTGTGACATCCCCGAGTGCACGCCCGAGCAGCTCGACCTGCTCACCGCTCCCGAGGAGCGCGAGATAATCAGGCACTTAGCGTCGCTCACCGACGAGATCGCTCTCTCCGCCAAAAACTATGATCCCGCGCGCATCACACGCTACTGCATCGACCTCGCTACCCTCTTCCACAAGTTCTACAACGCCTGCCGCGTCAACTGCGACGACAAGAACTTGAGTGCGGCGAGAATATATCTGTGCCTGTGCGTCAAGGAAGTTCTCAAGAACATCCTGACCCTGCTCAAGATAAGCGTACCGGAGAGAATGTAAAAAAACAGAATCAAAAAATCATTCCGCAGGGGCCCGGCGTTCCTGCGGAATATTAAAATGCGGAGAAAGCATATCAAGATGACTTATGTGCAGAGGTGCAGCATAATGTCGTAAAAATTTACTTGCTGCCTTCGCTACCTACCTTAACGAAATATTTTATCTTTCACAGCGTTTCGGCATTTTCTTTTTATTTGAAAAAGAAAACGCCTGCAAAAGAAAAGCAAAACAGGGGGAAATCCCCCTGTACCCCCGTGAACGCCGTGCTGCAGTACATAGCTTGCTCTTCTCAGTAGGCAGCTCGGCACATTCGCCCGTAAACTCGCTTTGCTCAAACAGTACGGGCTCGTGCGTCTTGCTTCGCAAGCCGTTCCCTCGCGGTTCTCAAATAGCCTGTTCCACTGCGGCGCGGCTATTGAAAACTCGCTCGTCAAAGTTTATCGGGTCGTTGGCTTTACCTTTGCAGTAGTTTGCGGCACTTAATTGCCGCCCGCGAAAATTGCACAACACAGATAAGGAACTTGCAGGATGCGGCGACTCGACGCACCGCTGCCGCGTGAGCGGCACGAAATCATTTCGGCGCCTGTATCCGCATACCTGCATATTACCCCGGAGGTTATCATGACAAAGCTTCTGATAAAACTCTTTATCAAGGACAGCGAAAAAACCGACGACCCTGCCGTGCGCTCACGCTACGGCACACTCAGCGGCATCGTCGGCATACTGTGCAACATTCTGCTGACCGCCGCAAAGTTCATTGTCGGCTCGGTAACGGGCAGTATCGCCATAACCGCAGACGCCGCGAACAACCTCTCGGACGCTGGCTCGTCCGCCGTCACGCTCGTCAGCTTCCGTCTGGCAAATAAGCCCGCCGACGACGAGCACCCGTTCGGCCACGGCAGGATAGAATATGTCTGCGCGCTGATAGTCTCGTTTATCATACTGCTCATGGGCGGCGAGCTGATCCGCTCGTCGGTAGATAAAATTCTCCACCCGGAGCCGCTCCAGTTCAGCGTGACCGCGCTCATAGTGCTCCTCGCCTCGATCGGAGTCAAAATATGGATGGCGGTTTTCAACAGAAATATCGGCAAAAGGATAAACTCGACCGCCGTCGGAGCGGTCGTTATGGACAGCGTCAGCGACACCGCGGCGACAACCGTGTCCATGATTGCCCTTATTCTTTCGAAATTTACCTCCGTACCGCTCGACGGGTACATGGGAATAGTAGTAGCCCTGTTTATCATCGCGACCGGAATAGGCATATTCAAGGACACGATGAACGAACTGCTCGGCGCGCCCGCTTCGCCGGAGACGGTGCAGGAAATCGAGAGCGACATTCTCTCATACGAGGGCGTTATCGGCGTCCACGACCTCATGGTTCATGACTACGGACCGGGCAGAATGTTCGCCTCCGCCCATGTCGAAGTGCCGTCCGACTGCGACATAATGGCATGCCACGACACCATAGACCGCATCGAGCGCGACATAAAGAAGAAGTTCGCCATAAACATTGTCCTGCATATGGATCCGATAGTCGTTGATGATGAACATATAAACGCCCTGCGCGAAAAGGTCGGCGAGCTGATAAAGGAAGTTGACCCGAGATTCACGATGCACGACTTCAGAATGGTGGAAGGTCCTACGCACACCAACCTCATTTTCGACCTCGTCGTGCCGCACAAATATCCGTTCACGAAAGGGCAGATAAAAGAGCTGATAAGCGACAAAATATCGACCGAGATCGGCGAGAATTACTACGCCGTTATGACCATAGAAAACAGCTTCGTCGAAGACGAGAGAAAGTGAGGGCAACATAATGGGAAACATTGAAAAGACTGAACTTACCGTGATGTGCATGATCTGCGACGGCACGAAGATACTCGTGCAGGACAGAGTGAATAAGGACTGGCCGGGCGTAACCTTCCCCGGCGGTCATGTCGAACAAGGCGAGGCGTTCACCGACGCCGTGCGCCGCGAGGTTAAAGAGGAGACGGGACTTGATATCTTCCGCCCGACGGTATGCGGAATCAACGATTTTATCCGCGACGACGGCACGCGGTACATAGTGATGTTTTTCCGCGCCGACCGCTTCAGCGGCGAGCTCAAAGACTCCGACGAAGGCAGAGTATTCTGGATCGAGCGCGACGAGCTGACGCAGTATAAGCTCTCGCAGGATTTCATCGACATGGTTCATGTCATGGAAAACCCGTCGCTGACCGAATTTTTCTATGAGCGCGACGGCGAAAATTGGAAGAAGAGAATAATATAAACCCGTATTCAAAGCAAAAAAATCCTGCCTGTGTTTTTTCCGTGGGCGGGATTTTGATTTTGTGGGGAGAAACAATCTTTCCGTTGTTTGCAGATATGTAGACTTCAAAATCAGGCGGTATATAAAATAAACTTGGCGGAAATTCTGTGCCGCTATCGTGGCATCGGTGCGTCGAGTCGTCGTACCCTACAAGTTTCACATCAATAAAATTGTGCGAACTTCGCGGGCGGATAACATCAGCTTCAGCAAGGTTGTGATGATTTCCAATATTACGGCGGTTGACCGTCGCCGATACTTATATCCGCAAATCCCTATCCGCCTAACGCTCACAGCCCATCAGCAACCTTTCACCTCCTCCGAGCATTTACATTTTGGAAAAAATATGCTATAATGCGGGCACAAAACTCTGGGGAGAGATAATAAGATGATAAGATTGGCATCGGTCGGCGACGCGGGAGAGCTTGAGCGCCTCAATGCAGAGTTCAACGGCAAGGGCAAGACTACGGAAGAAAGCATTCGCGCCTCGCTTCTTACAAACAGGCGCGAGATTGTCATCGTTGCGGATGGCAACGGAGGACGGCTCGCCGGCTTCGTCTGCGTTCAGCTGAAGAAGTCGCTCTGCTACGAAGATTTTATGCCCGAGATAACGGAGGTCTATGTCCGCCCCGAGTATCGCGGGCGGGGCGTCGCGCGGGAAATGCTGATTTTTGCGCAGGAATACTGCAAGAAAATATACCCACTCCACAGCTTTGAGCTGTTGACGGGCAGCGATAACACTGCCGCGCAAAAGCTCTACTCCGCCATCGGCTTCGAGTGCGACGGCGAAATGCATATGTCAAAGCAGGTAAAATAATTTGAGAGAATCGCAGGAACAGAGCTATGAGAATAATAAATACTTTTGATAAAATACCCGGCTGCTTTAAGAACAGCGCCTTTGATTTGGATGCATGGAGAGTATACGCCCGCGCGATTTCGCCGGAGCTTGGCGAAAAATGCGAACGGGATTCGAGGGAATATGATTTCAATAATGACGTGCTGCCCGTAATCAATAACGTGCTGCTCAATAGGGACGCGGCGATTGCGGCAAACGACTCCTTTGTCGCCGTGACCGACAAGCTTGCGAGCAATATAGAGCGGCTTTTTGAAAACGGCGTCGAGACGGATATTATTCTCTATTTGGGGCTGTGCAACGGCGCGGGCTGGGCGACATCGCTTGACGGCAGAGACACGGTTTTGCTCGGAATAGAAAAAATTATCGAGTTGAATTGGCAGGATGAATCCGCCATGCAGGCTCTGATTTTTCATGAAATAGGCCACATATGGCATAAAACCTACGGGAATCTCTATCCCGAGGCTCGGTCAGAGGGCGAAAATTCACTGGCTCAGCTCTATCAAGAGGGACTTGCCATGGTCTGCGAGCATATTTTATGCCAGGATGACAGATACTATCATCAAAATCAAAACGGCTGGCTCGATTGGTGCAAGGAAAACGAAGCCGAAATAAAGCGTGAATATCTCCGCCGCGTCGACAAAAATATCAGCACGCAGGATTTCTTCGGGGATTGGTGCAGCTACAAAAATCACAGCGACGTGGGCTATTATCTGGGCTGCGAGTTCGTCAAATATTTGCAGCGGCAATACTCGCTTGTCGATATAGCAAGCCTCAATGTCAATCAGTTATATAATCATTTTAAGGAGTTTGCGTCGGCCGAATAAACGGACGGCAAGCAGCAAAAAAGCTTTTACATAGAAAGAGCGTACTGTTCGCGGCGTTTTTGATTATTTGAGATATCCAAATTATCCTGATTATACCGGCAGTGTTATCGGTTTGCTATCGAGACTGATAACACTCGACCTACAGCTATGATAACAGTAAGCTATGCCGCTTCGAAATATTGTGTTTTTACTTAGAAAAGCGAGAACTTATATGTTACTAAGAAACATATAAGGCAAGTTGTTCTATGATTTCTTCATGCTTATGCTAAGAAAATTTCTCTCATTTAATATATTTTTCTCCGCCTTGACGGTATGTCAAAACGGAATTTTTATCGAATATGTAAAAGGCTTCTGCCCCTAACAGGGCAGAAGCCTTAAAAATTATGCGATTTTTAGGTTTGGTTGTAAGCCAAGTGTTACTATTTCATCTGTTGCAAAAACGGTTACTCGAAAAGTGCCGAGTCCCGAAACCCGCATAAATACTGGGCTTTTCGACACATCTAAACCAAGGGAAATTATTCCCACTCAATCGTTCCGATCGGCTTGGGGGTGAGGTCCATTACGACGCGGTTGATACCTTCGACCTCATGGGTGATGCGGTCGGTGATATAGTGCAGGAGGGGATAGGGTATCTCCTCTATTGTGGCGGTCATGGCGTCGGTGGTGTTCACCGCGCGGATGATTGCCGGCCAGCCCTCATAGCGCTTGCCGTCGCGCACGCCGACGCTCTTGAAGTCGGGCACGGCGATGAAATACTGCCAGACCTTGCCGGCAAGACCGTTCTTGTCGAACTCCTCTCTGAGTATGGCATCCGCCTCTCTCAAGGCGTTCAGGCGGTCTCTCGTTATCGCGCCGAGGCAGCGTACTCCGAGTCCGGGACCCGGGAACGGCTGGCGGTATACCATGCTGTGCGGCAGACCGAGAGCCTCGCCGACAACACGGACCTCATCTTTGAAGAGCAGCTTTACGGGCTCGACAAGCTCCATTTTCATGTCCTCCGGCAGGCCGCCGACATTGTGGTGAGCCTTTACGCCGTGGGATTCGAGGATGTCGGGATATATCGTTCCCTGTGCAAGGAACTCGATGCCCTCAAGCTTCGACGCCTCTTCGTCAAAGACCTTGATGAACTCGCCGCCGATTATCTTTCTCTTCTTTTCGGGGTCGCTGACTCCGGCGAGAAGATCGAGGAAGCGGTCGGTAGCGTCGATATAGACGAGGTTCGCGTCCATCTGGTTTCTGAAAACCTCGATGACCTGCTCGCTCTCGCCCTTGCGCATGAGTCCGTGGTTGACATGGACGCAGACCAGCTGCTTGCCTATCGCGCGGATAAGCAGAGCCGCAACTACGGACGAGTCAACTCCGCCGGACAGAGCCAGCAGGACTCTCTTGTCGCCGACCTGCTCGCGTACGGCAGCGACCTGCTCTTCGATGAACTTGTTCGCAAGCTCGGAGGTAGTGACGCGTTCCATGGATTCGGGACGTACATTACTGCTCATGGTTTGTTCTCCTTGTGAATTTTATTCCCATTCCACCGTTGCCGGGGGCTTTGTAGTGACATCGTAGACCACGCGGTTGACTCCCTTGACCTCGTTTGTGATGCGGTTCGAGACCTTTGCGAGCACATCGAACGGGATGCGCGCCCAGTCTGCGGTCATGAAGTCGTCTGTGGTCACTGCGCGCAGCGCGATAAGGCTGTCGTAGGTTCTCGCGTCGCCCATAACGCCGACGCTGTGGACATTGGTGAGCACCGCGAAATACTGGTTGATGTCGCGGTCGATGCCGGCGATTTTGACTTCCTCGCGGAAGATAGCGTCCGCATCCTTGAGAATATTGAGCTTCTCCTCGGTGATGTCGCCGAGGATACGCACGGCAAGTCCGGGACCCGGGAACGGCTGACGCCAGACAAGATCCTCGGGGATACCGAGCTCGAGTCCGACCTTGCGGACCTCGTCTTTAAACAGGTCGCGCAGGGGCTCGATGAGCTCATCGAAATCGATGTGGTCGGGCAGTCCGCCGACATTGTGGTGGCTCTTGATGACCGCCGCGTCGCCCACGCCGCTCTCGATAACATCGGGATATATTGTGCCCTGAACGAAGAAATTCATCCTGCCGAGCCTCTTGCTCTCGTCTTCAAAGACGCGGATAAACTCCTCGCCGATAATTTTTCTCTTCTTCTCCGGTTCGGTCACGCCTGCGAGCTTGGTGAGGAAACGCTCCTGGGCGTTGACTCTGACGAGCTTCATATCAAAGCGCTCGCGGAAGATGTGCTCGACCTCGTCGCCCTCGTTCTTTCTGAGCAGGCCGTGGTCAACGAAAACGCAGGTCAGCTGCTTGCCGACCGCTCTGTGCAGGAGCACGGCTGCAACGGAGCTGTCGACTCCGCCGGACATGGCGCAAAGCACGGTCTTGTCGCCTATCTTCTCGCGCAGGTGCTTTACCTGCTCTTCGACGAAGCTTGACATGACCCAGTCGCCCTTACATCCGCAGATATCAAAGAGGAATGTTTTGAATATCTCCTCGCCGTACTGCGTATGCATGACCTCGGGATGGAACTGAACGGCGTAGATTCTCTTCTCATCGTTCTCCATCGCCGCGCAGGGGCAGTCGCGCGTGACGGCAGTCACTTTATAGCCCTTGGGCGGGTTGCTGATATAGTCCGTGTGGCTCATCCAGCAGACACTCGTATCCTCGGGAATATTTCTGAGCAGTCGGCTGTCCTTGCTGCGGGTCATATCTATCTTGCCGTATTCGCTCTTCGAGCCGCTCGTTTTGACAACGCCGCCCGCCATATATGCGATAAGCTGAGCGCCGTAGCAGATGCCGAGCACGGGGATGCCCGCATCGAGTATCTCGGGCGAATAGTGGGGCGAGCTCTCGTCATAGACGCTGTTGGGTCCGCCCGTGAATATTATTCCGACATAGCCCGCCGCCTTTATCTCATCGACGGTTATGCGGCTGTACGGTTTTATCTCGGCGTAGACATTGTGCTCTCTGACGCGGCGCGCGATGAGCTGATTGTACTGGCCGCCGAAGTCCAGCACGAGAACCTTCTCATGATTGTCCTGCATGATATCCACCCTTTTTTATCTGACTATAATCTCTTCTCTTCTCGGTCCGTTGGAAACGAGCTTTATCGGCACGCCGATCTCCTTCTCGATGAAGAGGACATAGTCCTGAGCCTCCTTGGGAAGCTTGTCAAACTCTCTTATGCCGCGGATGTCGCACTTGAAGCCGGGCATGGTGACATAGACGGGCTTTGCCTTTTTAAGGCGCGAGGTGACAGGGAAGTCCTTTGTGACTTCGCCGTCTATCTCATAGCCGACGCAGAGCTTTATCTCGTCGAGATACGACAGGCAGTCGAGCGCGGTGAGCGCGACCTGAGTTGCGCCCTGAGCCTCGCAGCCGTAGCGGGTCGCGACGCAGTCAAACCAGCCCATGCGGCGCGGTCTGCCGGTCGTTGCGCCGTATTCGCCGGCGTCGCCGCCGTGGTTTCTCATCTTCTCCGCCTCTTCGCCGAATATCTCGCTGACGAATTCGCCCGCTCCGACGGCGCTCGAATAAGCCTTGGTGACGGTGACTATCTCCTTTATCTCATAGGGCGCGATGCCTGCGCCGACGGCGCCGAAGCCCGCGAGGGTCGACGACGATGTGACCATGGGATAGATACCGAAATCGGGATCCTTGAGCGAGCCGAGCTGACCCTCAAGAAGAATATTCTTGCCTTCCTTGACAGCCTGGCGGATGATCTTGCCGGTGTCCGCGACATAGGGTCTGACCATCTCGCGAAGCTTCATCATGTGGTCGAACAGCTCGTCCACATCGAGAGTCGGCTTGTGATAGACATGCTCGAGCAGCAGATTCTTCACTTCGCAGACTCTTTCGAGCTTTTCTCTGAGATATTCCTCATCGAACAGCTCACAGACCTGGAAGCCGATCTTCGCATACTTGTCCGAATAGAACGGAGCGATACCGCTCTTTGTCGAGCCGAATTTTTTATCCTTGAGGCGCTCCTCCTCATAGGTGTCGAGCATAACATGATAAGGCATCATGATCTGCGCGCGCTCGGAAACGAGGATATTGGGCTGCGGCACGCCTGCCGAAGTGACATGCTCGATCTCCTTGACGAGCTTCTCGATATCGAGAGCCACGCCGTTGCCGATGATGTTGACCGTGCCGGGCTGGCACACGCCTGACGGCAGAAGATGGAGCGCGAACTTGCCGTAGTCGTTGATTATCGTATGTCCTGCATTGGCGCCGCCCTGAAAACGAATGACCATGTCCGCCTGGGAGGCAAACATATCGGTAATCTTACCTTTGCCCTCATCGCCCCAGTTGGCACCCACAATTGCTCTGACCATACTTAAAACGCACCTCCGAAAAATCAAATACACTTAATTATATATTATCGCCCGCGCGGTGTCAATGAGCCGAAGGGCTCAAAGAGTCGAATTTTGCGGGTTCTCAATTGATTTTATTGGTTATTGTGGTATAATATAAAATGGTATAATTCAAAATCAAAATGTTTTCGCACCCGATATTAAAATCGCCTTTTTCGGCACACAATAATCACGAATATCTGTGAAAGGACTGTGTTAAATGAAGAGACGAAGATTTTTAAGCCTCGCGCTCGCGCTGATGCTCATTATCTCGCTGTGCGCATGCAAAACGAAAGTAGTTGACGACAGCACGGACGCCACCCACGGCAACGCGCCCGTTACGGGTCAGAAGCGCGACGAAACAACGACTGCGCCGCAGACGACAAAAGCGACGGAGAGCACAACTTTGGCTCAGCGCAAAACGGAGAAAGGCAAGCTCGACCCGAACACCGGAACGTATACGGGACTCTCCCCGCTGCCGAAGATAAAGCTGACCGCAACCGACCCACAGAACACGCGCGGGCTTTCAACAGCGACGGTCGGATACAGCTACGGCGTATCCAAAAACGGCGTTCCGCACCAGAACTCGACAAACGCGCAGAAATATTTTGACGAGAAGGGCTTCAACGCCGTCTCGATAGACATGAAGACGAAAGAAAAGGTTCTCTATCTCACCTTTGACTGCGGCTGGGAGAACGGATACACAACGACCGTGCTCGACATTCTCAAGCAAAAAAATGTGCCCGCCGCATTTTTCTGCACGCTCTCGAATATTAAGGCAGAACCCGGACTTATCGCAAGAATGATAAACGAGGGGCACATCGTCGGCAATCATTCGACGACCCACCCCGATTTTTCGAAGATAAGCCGCGAGAAGATGGCGACGGAAATCGAGACCTGCGACAACTACCTGCGCGAAAAGTTCGGCTATTCCTCGCCGTATTTCCGCTTCCCGATGGGGTCATATTCCGCCTCGGCGCTCGACCTCGTCTCCTCGCTCGGATATAAATCCGTGTTCTGGTCAGTAGCCTACGCCGACTGGGATGTCAACGACACAAAAGGCAAGCAGTATGCGTTCGACACCGTGACTTCGCGCCTGCATCCGGGCGCGGTTATACTGCTCCACTCCGTCTCGCCTGACAACGCCGCCGCCCTCGGCGATATCATCGACTGGGCGCGCAAGCAGGGCTACGAGTTCCGCTCGCTCGAACAGCTGCCGAATTGAAGATAAAATAAAACCGCCTCCGATCGGGGGCGGTTCAGTCTATCGAAAAAGTCTGTCATTGCACGGACTCAAGGCTCCCCTGTGTAAGGGGAGCTGTCACGGCTAAGCCGTGACTGAGGGGTTGTTGTAATGAAAGTTCAAAATACTCAGCATTTTGAAAATTTTTCCCTTATTCAGAACAATCCCTCCGGCGCTTCGCGCCACCTCCCTTTACACAAGGGAGGCTTTGATTTTTGCGAAACCACAAAAAATAGGTTTATTGACACACTCAACCGCCTCCGATCGGGGGCGGTTGATTTTATGTTTGCTTGCTTTGCGCCGAAATCAGGCTTTTTTGCTCTCTTTTTCCTGCGCTTCGTTGTGCGCCTTTATCGCGGCGGCTATCTCCTTGTCGTTATAGAAGATATAGACAACGACCGAAATCGCGACGAAAATCATAGCGACAAGCGCCGTGTTGCGCACTCCCGCGCTCGTTGCGGCGCCCGTGCCGTCTGCGCCCTTGCCGAGCAGGAGCGAGCACGCGATAACAACTATCGCCTGGCACATCTTGTTGGCAAAGTTGCGCGCGGCGAAGAACATACCCGCTCTGTTCTGTCCTGTCTTTATCGAGTCGTACTGCGCGAGATCCGCGAAGATGGACGAGGGGATTATATTCGTTATCGCTATGGGCATGGCTATAACGAGTCCGATGAGTATCGCGAACGGCTTCGCGCCGATGGCGTCGATAACAAGGTTGTAGTTGAAAATAGCGCAGTAGAGCAGAACATATGTTATGCACGCGCCGAGCAGAAGCGGTTTTTTGCCGACCTTGCGCGCCAAGATATTGACGAGCGGATAGGTCATTATGCCGACGCCTATTGATATAACCGAGACATATGTCACCCACTCGTCGCCGAGGTTCAGGAGATTTGTTATGTAATAGACCTCAGCGGTGTTGAAGAAGGTGAACGCTATCCACATGATAAGATAACCCACGGTGATTATCGCGAAGTTCGGATAAGAGACGGTCGCCTTGAGCGCATCCCAGATGGACTGGTGATATTCTTTCGGCTCGACATAGTCCTTCTCTTTGATAACAAAAGCCGGGATGAGCGCCGATATTCCGCCGAGCACGCAAAACACGATGAACGGAATGCGCAGAGCCCAGATCTCCTCGATGCCGTTTTTCATCAGTATGCTCTTTATCATAGATGTGCAGAACACCATCGCCGACGAGACAACATAGAGCAGGCTGACTACAGAATAGAGGAACACTCTCTTGCGCGGCTCGGCGACGACCTCCGCCTGAAGCGCGCTGTAGGGAATGTTATAGAGCGTCGAGAACAGATAATAGAGCGCGAGCATCACGCCGACCCATATGGCGTTTATAACGCTCGAACCCGCCATGGGCGGGAAAAAGATAAGCAGGCAGAACAGCCCGTAAGGTATAGCCGACCAGCGCATAAAAGAGATGCGCCTGCCGCTCTTTGCCTTGCTATTGTCCGAGAGGCTCGCGACCCACGGATCTGTGACAGCATCTATAATGGTGCCGATTCCGCGGATTATCGCCATGGTCAGCGCGGCTTTCATAAAAAACTGTGGCAGAGTTGTGTTCGAGTTCGTGGGGATGAAGAAAGTCAGCAGGTATGTTGTAATAATACCGTTGATAAGTCCCCTTGCAAAATCTCCGAGGCACAGGGCGAAGATCTTGCCGTTTGTTATTTTTTTCATTGTTTCTCTCTCCTCCCGCCGTCTCCGGCTATTTTGAGAAATTTTTCGCGAAGATGCTTTCTGAACAGCTCGGGCTCTTCGCTTAACGGGCGGTGAGCCGAGTTTTCAAACCAAATTAAATCTTTGTCCGGCGCTTCTATCGAGTCATAATAATTCTGGATCAGCGCCGCCGGGGTGTTTTCGTCGCGCCGCCCCTGGAATATATAATAGGGCATTTCAAATGTATGAAGCTGAGTGGTGAAATCGTAGTTGACGAGCGTCGGCCACATCTGTGTCAGGCAGAGCTTATAGCCTTTCGCCGCGCCGTATTTGTCTTTTATGCTGAGCTCCGTCGAAAGCAGCATCGGCAGGACAGTGCCTTTGAAGTAGCTCTCTTTTTTGACTGTGTGTCCGCCGTATTTTCCGAGTATGCGCCGCTGGGTCATGAGCCCCTCGAACACCGGCTTATACTGCCCGTTGACGGGCGGGCCGACCTGTTCGAGCTTCGCTATGCTCTCCGAATCGTTCGCCTCTTTCGCCTTTCTCATCGCAAAGGCATAGGACAGATTCTCGTTTTCGACTCCGTTGACGACCTGGCCGTAACCGATATATCCGGCTATCTTATCCGGCACGCGGGCGCAGGCGAATGTGCCGAGCTCGGTACCCCAGCTGCCGCCGACGATAAATATTTTCTCCTTGCCGAGCGTTTTACAGAGCCATGAAATAAGCTCGGCGCAGTCGGATATCAGCTGTTCGAGTGTCAGGCTCTCGGGGTCGCAGCCGAAATACGAGCCGCCCGTTCCACGCTGATCCCACGCAACGACCGTGAAGTCGTCCGTCAGCCCGAAGCCGTCTTTAGCCATGTCGTGGCGGTTGGGCACGCCCGGTCCGCCGTGGAGAAACAGAATGACCGGATTTTCGTTTTTCGTTCCCCAAATGTGAATCGTCTGCTCAAGCCCACCGAGCGTCACGCGCTCCTTGCGGTCTATCGGATATCTGCCCACAGAAAACACCTCACTTGTATCAATAGTCTAATTGTAGCACCTTTCGGCGCGCAAACCAATAAACAAATTATAAAGAATGGAGCCGCCCGAACGGACAGCCCCAAAATATAATTTAATTTGCTATATATTTGCTGTTTACCGCAGGCACATCGAACTCGCCATAGCATTTGAATCCGGCGGCAGGCGAGCGGTCAAGCTCAACATAGAATCTGTAATACGGCGCAAAATACGCGTCCATGGGGTCTATTGAATAGACAAGCTCGACTTTTTTTATCTTCTCGTGCGCAACCACGCCGTTTTCTATTCCGTCCGCCGAGCCGGAGATATATTCGCCGCCGAGCAGAAGGTTTTCGGCTTCTTTATATGATATTATCGGATAATCACCGAGCTTCTTTGCGCCGTCGACGGAACTGATTCTTATCGATTCAAGCCCGCCGTTTTCGTTTATATCAAAAAACACGCTCCCGAAATTATAGCTTTTTACTCTTTTCAAATCGCCGCCCGAGCCGTCATAGACACGGTATTCCGCACTCTCCCCGCCGTTTATATCATAGTCGGAAGTGACGCAGAGCACGGGATTTTTGAAGCCGATTACAGAAGAATACTTTTCAATGAAGTACCCTGCGGCATCGCGCCCCGTGCCGTTTCCCGCAACAGGCTCGGAAAAGTTTATACTTACCCCGCCCGTCGCAAACGCCGATATCAAGCCGATATCCGTCTCGGCTCTGACGGCGTAGAGCGAATTTTCGCTGACTACCCACTCGCATTCCGGGAGATTCTCCTGCGTCACCGACTTTATCTGCGCGCCTGATTTTTCGGCAGTTTTGCGCACGGTCGAGAGCAGCTCGTCATAGCTTAGCGACTGCGTGTTTTTGTAGACAGGCAGACGCTTTAGCTTCATCTCCGTGCTCCACGGGTTTCCCGTCGTGTATTCGCTTATGTCGCGCACAACAGGCGTGTGAGCGCCGGCTCCCTCGCCGGAAAAGCCCACTGTGCCGAGTGATATCTTTTGCAGTCTGGCGGGGCTTATCAGCCAATAGCCGAAGAACACCGCCGCGACTATGCAGAGGCACGCCGCCGCCGTCATCAAGCGCATGGGATAGCGCGGCGCTCTGTTCTTAAAATTTATTTTTTTCGGCGCGGCCTCGGCTATAAACCTGTCGTCAGCGCCGCCTACGGCCTTCAATAAATCTTCTTTTTTCATACCGTAAAGCCCTCCTTTTCGAGAAAAATCTTTAAGCAGTCCCTTGTTCGCTTGAGCGACATTTTTACCGCGCCCTCGGTCATTCCGCGCTCGGCGGCTATCTCCGATATGCCGAGCATATACCAGTAGCGCTGAATAAAAACTATTCGCCTCTCCCGCTCGAGAGAGTCTAAAAATCCGTTCACCGCCTCGCGTAGCAGAACGGTGTCCGCCTGCTGCTCGGTATTCTCGGCACTCGGTATACACTCCGACAGCTCATCGAGAGCAAGGGCAACATTCTTTTCGCCGCGCTTTTTGGAGCGGCGGGCTTTGAGCATATTCAGCGCCGAGTTTCTCGCTATCCTGCCGACATATGCGCCGAGATTCTCCGGCCTGTTCGGCGGAATAGAATTCCACGCGCCAAGCATGGCGTCGCCGACGCACTCCTGCGCGTCCTCGCGGCACCGCACAACGGCATAGGCCACGGTATAACAGTATCCCGAATATTTTTCCTCGAGCCGCGCCACGCTCCTCTCGTCGCGGGCGAACAAGCCGTCAATAAGCAGTTTGTCCTCCATAATTACCTCCTCTCCAACGACATCCGCTCACTCTTAAAGACAACAAAAAGGTGCTTTAGGTAACGCATGGGCTTGCCTTTATTTTTATATTATCATATATTTTGCGTTTTGAAAAGAAAAACGCCCCGAAGAAGCACTTCGGAGCGTCATATAAATTATATTTTATCAGCCGCCGAGATAGGCTTTGACTATCTCTTCGTTGTTGAGCAGATCCTGCGCGGTGCCCTCTGCGGTTATTGCGCCGGTTTCGAGGACATAGGCGCGGTCGGAGATGGAGAGCGCCTTTTTCGCGTTCTGCTCGACGAGCAGAATGGTCGTGCCGGACTTGTGATAGTCCTTGATTATCTCGAACACCTGATCGACAAACAGCGGGGACAAACCCATCGACGGCTCATCGAGCATGAGCAGCTTCGGGTGGCTCATCATAGCTCTGCCCATTGCGAGCATCTGCTGCTCGCCGCCGGAAAGAGTGCCCGCTATCTGCGACTTTCTCTCGCCGAGGCGGGGGAAGCGGGTGCAGATCTCGTCGATATCCTCTTTTATCTTCTTTTTGTCTTTTTGCGTATATGCGCCGAGGAGCAGATTTTCATAGACGGTCAGCTCCTGGAACACGCGGCGACCCTCAGGCACCTGGCTCATTCCCATGCCGACCAGCTTATGACCGGGAATCTTGTTTATCTCGTTTCCGTCATAGACGACGGAGCCGCTCTTTATCGGAATGAGGCGCATGATGCTCTGCATCGTGGTGGTCTTGCCCGCTCCGTTTGCGCCGATGAGCGAGACTATCTCGCCCTGATCGACATGGAAGCTGATGCCCTTGAGCGCTCTTATAACGCCGTAATAGACCTGAAGGTCCTTGACTTCTAACAATGCCATGACTTTTCCCCCTTATTCACCGATATACGCCTTTATGACCTCGGGGTCACTCAGCGCGTCCTCTGTCTTGCCCTGCGCGAGCACGGTGCCGAAGTTGAGCACGGTTATCTCATCGCAAAGACCCGACACGAACTTCATGTCGTGCTCGATAAGAAGTATGGTCATGTCAAACTCGTCTCTTATGCGCCTGACTATGTCCATCAGATCCTCTGTCTCGTGGGGGTTCATGCCCGCCGCCGGCTCGTCAAGGAGCAGCAGGCACGGATTGGTCGCGAGAGCGCGGGCTATTTCAAGCTTTCTCTGCTTGCCGTAAGGCAGGTTGCAGGCGAGATTGTTTCGCTCGTCATAGAGGTCGAAGATGCGGAGTATCTCCTTTGCCTTGTCGCGCATCGCCTTCTCCGTCTTGTAGTGCTTCGGGAGGCGGAAGATGCTCGAGAAGATGTCGCACTTGAACTCGGGCTGGTTGTGCAGACCGACAAGGACGTTTCTTATCACGCTCATGTTGTTGAACAGACGGATGTTCTGGAACGTTCTCGCGATGCCCTTGTGGTTTATCTGCTCCTGGCTCTTGCCGCGGAGCTCTTCGCCGTTTAAGTAGAAAGTTCCGGTGGTGGGCTGATAGACGCCGGTGAGCATATTGAAGACCGTTGTCTTGCCCGCTCCGTTGGGTCCTACGAGACCGTAGAGCTGCTTTTTCTTTATTTTCAGATCGACATTCTCGACCGCTTTCAGTCCGCCGAAGGAAATGCCGAGATCTTTTGTTTCAAGAACATATTCAGCCATTTTTCTTTCCTCCCTTTTGCGGCTTGTCGGGGACAAATTCCTTGCCCTGCTGCATATCGACAGAGAGGATTTCGTCCATGGAGATCTTTGTGGGAACGTTGCTCCACTCGCCCTTGTCGTCGCTGATATCCTCGGGCTTGCGCTTCTTGTCCGCGATGCGCGCCATGATGAAGCGCGGAGCGAGCTTCTCTTTTATGCGGGTGAACGCGGGAGCGTTGTTGAAGATAACGAGGCAGATAAGAATGAGCGCATAGATAAGGTACTTGAGCGCCGCGAGGTCGCCGGAGAGCTTGCTCTGGAGCTCGAAGTTGATTATCGTGATGAGCGCGGCGGAGACTATCGAACCGTTGATGCTTGCCATGCCGCCGAGGACGACCATGACGAGAATTTCGATAGAGTAGTTATACGAGAACACCGAATACTGGACGGGCGTGATGTAATGCGCATAGATAACGCCTGCGACGCCCGCGAAGAACGCGGAGAATACAAACACAAAGAGCTTGTAGAAAGTCACGTTTATGCCCATTGCCTTTGCCGCTATCTCGTTGTCGCGTATAGCGGTTATCGCTCTGCCATGCTTCGAGCGAATAAGGTTGTTTATCATGAACAGGACGATGAGCACGACGACGAAAGCGACGATATAGAGCGAGGTATCGTTCCTCGTATCGTACTTTATCGTGTTCGTGCGAAGACCCATTGCCTTGCCGAAAACATCGAGGTTCTTGAATATCGTTCTGACTATCTCGCCGAAAGCAAGGGTCACTATCGCGAGGTAGTCGCCTTTGAGTCTGAGTGCCGGAAGTCCGACGATGAGACCGAATATTGCGGCTATCACGCCGCCGGCGAGCATGCTGATGATGAGCACCAGAAGCTTGCTGCCGATAACATCAGAGAGCTGAATGGCTATGTATCCGCCGAGATATGCGCCGACGCACATAAAGCCCGCGTGACCGAGCGACAGCTCGCCGAGGAAACCGACGACGAGGTTCAGGGAAACGGCGAGGATGATGCTGTAAGCTATCTGGACGAGCAGGGTCGACGCCGAGCGCTGGAGGTTGCCGGTCAGCTGGAGAATGACCGACACGCCGAGGACGGCGATAACCATTATATAGCTGATGTAATTTTTGAGCTTGAATTTGCTTTCTGTCTTTGTTTTACTCATCAATTACACCTTCTCTCTTCTCTTCTTGCCGAGCAGACCGATGGGTCTTACAAGAAGGATCAAAATCAAAAGACTGAATTCAACGGCAGTGGTATAGGGTGCGAGGACGGGGACGGCAAGGCATATCTTCTCGATAACGCCGAGGAGCACGCCGCCGATCATCGCGCCGGGGATGGAGCCGATGCCGCCGATAACCGCCGCGGTGAACGCCTTGATGCCGGGCATCGAGCCGAGGGTCGGCTCCGCAGTCGGTATCTGGAAGAGATAGAACACGCTCGCGAACGCGGCGAGAGCCGAGCCGATTGCAAAGGTGACGGTAATTATCTTGTTGACATTTATACCCATGAGCTGAGCCGCGCCCCTGTCTTCGGAGACGGCAAGCATGGCGCGTCCGGTCCTGGTCTTTTTGATGAACAGGGTCAGGGCAATCATTATAACCGCGCTTATGCCCATGGTGAGGATCGAGCTGACGCTGACATTGGTGCCCGCAATGTTCACCGCGCCGAGCGAGGGCAGAGACACGCTCTGCGCCTTTGCGCCGAAGATGAGCTGCGCGATACTCTGAAGCAGGTAGCTGACGCCGATAGCGGTTATCAGAACCGCGATGGGGGTAACGCCTCTCAGGGGTCTGTAGGCAACCTTTTCGATAATAATACCCATCAGCGTGCAGACTATAACAGATGCCAGAACGCCGATAGCGAGATTTCCGCCCGCCGCCAGCGTTGTGAAAACGGCATATGCGCCGACCATGATGATATCGCCGTGGGCAAAGTTGAGCATCTTCGCGATGCCGTAAACCATCGTGTAGCCCAGTGCTATGAGGGCGTAGATGGCGCCGAGGCTGAGTCCGTCAAATATAACACTCATAATAAACCTAACGCTCCTTTAGAATGGGAGAAACTTGAACTGCCAAAAGAAAAACAGAAAACGGCAGGAGAATACACTTCCCCTGCCGTTCAAAAACCAATAAATATAAATTTTAGAAATTAATAGTTATCAGCCAAGCTCAACAATAACGGGGACCTTGTTGCAGGCGCCGCTGGCTTCCCAGGTCATCTTGCCGGTAACTCCGTCATAGGAGAAGTCGGAGGCGGTGATAGCCTTTGCCATAGCAGTACCGAGAGCCGTGGGATCGACCTTGACGTTGTTAACGCCGGTCTTCTTCATAGCGTTGAAGACTGCATAGACTGCATCGTAAGCGTCAGCCGCGAACTGGTCGGGGAGAGCGTTGTACTTTGCCTTGTAGGAATTTACGAACTTCGAAACCTTCTCTTCCTTGCTGTTGACATCGAAGGGGGTGATGTACTTGATCTGATTCTTAACGGAGGAGTCGATCTGGCTGGCTACGCCGTCAAGTCCGTCGCATCCGAAGAGAACCGCGTTGCAGCCCTTGGAAGCGCAGGTCTTTGCGATAAGTCCCGCCTCGGTGTAGTAGATGGGGAGGAAGATAACGTCGCAATCTTTAAGAGCGGCAACCTGAGTGGAGAAGTCTCTCTTGTTCTCCTTGTCGAAGGTCTGCTCGATGTAGGAGACGCCGAGCTCGTTCATCTTCGCCTTGAATGCATCGTAGATGCCCTGCGAATAAGTGTCGGAGGTATCGTAGATAGCACCGATCTTCTTATACTTCGAGGTAAGCTCCTGAGCGGCAAGTGTGCCCTGGTCGGGATCGCCGAAGCAGACGCGGAAAGCGGTGTCGCCGGTCTCGATAACAGAAGCTGCGGAAGCGGAGGGAGTCATGAAGAAGATGCCGTACTCAGCAGCTGCGGTGCCGAAAGCCTCGCAGGATGCGGAGGTAACGGCGCCGAGGGAGACCTGCATGCCGCCCTCAAGCAGGGAGGTGAAGCCCTGACCTGCCTCAACGGCGCCAGCCTTGTCGTCCTTCATGTCGAACTTGAAGTTTACTCCGTTGAGACCGCCTGCGGCGTTAATCTCGTCAACGGCTAGCTGAGCACCGTTGCGCACGGAGTTTCCGTATGATGAAGCGTCGCCGGTCAGAGGGCCGGTTGCGCCGATAACATATTCGGTGTTGTTAGCTGTGTACTCGCCAACCTTGGTAAGATCGGCGTCTGTCTTGGTATCGCTGCCGCCGTTTTTGCCTGAGCATGCGGTGAAGCCGCACATCACGAGAGCAAGAGCGAGGACTAATGCAAATACTTTTTTCATAAAAATCCTCTTTTCTTTCCTGTTTTTTATTTTATTCTCGGCGTCGCCCGACAACTGCGGCGCAAAAAATCGGATATAATGAGGGCAATTGTGAATTACCTTCAATTTTTATTGATTATACTTTCGTATGAGTCTATTGTCAATACTCATAAAAATTTTCGCTTTTTTTAATAAAAATGACGAAAATCAGGAAAATCGCTTTATCACTTTTAACAACTGAAATGTTCCGTCAAAACAAATTGATTGTCAGAGTCCCGTCAGCGGATTATTTTGCCTTTCCCATAGCCTTGACGCGGTCGAACTCGTCGGTTATCTCCTTGGAGGGAGCCTTGGTGCAGAGGCTGACTATAACCATCAAGACAAGACCGACAAGGAACGCGGGGAGCAGTTCATATATGCCGAACACGCCGCCGATGGGTTTGATGAGATATTTCCAGATAAAGACCATCGCGCCGCCCGACACCATGCCGGCGATCGCTCCGGGGAGCGTGGTGCGCTTCCAGAACAGGGAGCAGATAACAAGCGGACCGAAAGCCGCGCCGAAACCCGCCCATGCGAACGAGACTATGCCGAACACCGAGCTGTCGGGGTTGCGGGCGATTATTATACCCAGGATAGCTATGCCGATAACGGTAAGACGCGCGGCGAGCATGCTCTTCTTCTCGGATATCTTGAGGTGGAACGCCTCACGCAGTATGTTCTCGGACACGCTCGAAGCGGCGGCGAGAAGCTGGGAGTCGGCGGTGGACATCGTGCTCGCAAGGATACCCGCGAGAATAAGACCCGCCATGATAGCCGGGAACGCGCCGTAGGTCGAGAGCAGGTGCGCGACGCGGACTATAATAGTCTCGGTGTCGTTGCCGTGGAGCTGATCGACAAGACCGGTGTTGCTCAGCGCTCTGCCGACGATGCCGATAAGAACGGCCATCGCCATGGCGATAACGACCCATACCGAAGCCACGCGGCGGGAAAGCTTGAGCTTCTTCTCGTCCTCGATAGCCATGAAGCGAAGCAGGATATGCGGCATACCGAAATAGCCGAGTCCCCACGAGAGCGTGGTGATTATGTGCAGAAGATTATAGGGCTCGCTCTTGCCGGTATCTTCTATATATGATGCGGTGAGCGAAAGATAGCCGGGGAGAGCCTTTGCGTTTTCGACAACAGCGTCAACGCCGCCCGCCGATATCGTTGAGAAAACAAGAACGAAGACTATCGCCACGGTCATGATAATGCTCTGGACGAAGTCGGTCGCCGAAGCGGCGAAGAATCCGCCCGCCGTGGTATAAGCGACTATGACGACTGCGGAGATTATCATCGCGGTCATGTAGTTCATGCCGAACAGCGAGGAGAACAGCTTGCCGCAGGCGGCGAAGCCGGACGCAGTATAGGGAATGAAGAAAATAATAATTATAACCGCCGCGAGCACCGCGAGAATGTTTTTGTCATCCCTGAAGCGGCGGGAGAAGAACTGCGGAATAGTGAACGAGCCGGTCTCCTGGGTATATCTGCGCAGTCTGAGCGCGGTGAACAGCCAGTTGAGATATGTTCCGACTGCGAGACCTATTGCGGTCCAGCCGACATCGGCAACGCCGGAAAGATACGCGAGCCCGGGCAGACCCATAAGCAGGTAGCTCGACATGTCGCTCGCCTCAGCGCTCATTGCGGTAACGAGCGGACCGAGCTTTCTGCCGCCGAGGTAGAAATCGGCGGACGATTCGTTCTTCCTCGCGCAGCGGAAGCCGATTATCAGCATTCCGACGAGGTAGACGGCGATCGTCCCCAGGATACAGATGTTTGATACGGTCATTTAAAAAACTCCTCACGGGCTGCATACGAGCCCCTCATTTTGGCGGCGAAAATGAAAAAGAACCGCCAGTCTCAGCTGAGCGGCTCTCCATCGTACCGTCATTGATGTCTGCTATTGTAACACATAAAATCGCACATTTCAACGCTTTACCGTGAAAAACAGCAAAATTTTTATTTTTCTTCGCATTCTCCGCCCTCGACCATGCGCCTTTTTATCTCGCGCATTCTCTGTGGAATATCTTCTTTTGCCATCTGCTCATGAATTTTGCAGGTGCCGGCCGCCTTCGCGGTCTCGTAGTACCAGTGCTTATAATCGAGCGTGTCGAGCGTTTTTTCGAGCTGAGCCATCTGCTCATGCACCCGCTCGCGCCGGCGGTCGATATGAATTTGCAGGATTTATACCCTACCCTCGCGTCGCACTGTAATCAAAAGATATACGCTACCCCGCGTTTCGGCATTTTCTTTTTGTTTGAAAATAAAACGCCTTTAAACTAAAAGCAAACTTTGCCCCGGCAATGCCGCACCCGCCGAATATCGTACAATCATTTCACCGTTCCACCAAAAACAGTTGACACAAAAGAAAAAAGCCGATATATTAAAAACGGCACAAATTGAAACAGGAGGGTAAAAAATGAAATACGACCTTGATTATCAGTGGGCAAAAAATTTTCTTGAAAGCCGTTTAAGCACGGGTATACAGCCGAAAACGGGGGATTTGCTCGAAAACTCATATCTTACAGAATTCGATCAGGATATCCTCGAAGAAGCTGAGCGCCTCAACGCGGTGCTTCCGCTGATAAAGTGGGAAGTGGACAACAACGATCTCAGCGAAGCTATGAGCGATGAGCTCTATCTCTACTATGAAGATCTGCTCAAGGGACGCCTCGACGGAATACTGGACGAGGAAGAAGCCCCGATTATCATAAAAGACCTCACCGAGAGCTACATAAAAGCCTTCGGAAAAGACACACTCGACGAAGAGGACCAATAAAATTATCCGCCTTGCTTTCGCTTGGCGGATTTTCTGTTTCTTACTTCTCACTGTTTGACTGTTATCATATAGCAGCCGGTGTTGTCCGGGGAGATAACTGCCGAGCCGAATGCTTTCGGCATCGTCACGCTCTCGCCGACAGTCTGCCTTGAAATCAAATATCCGTCGGCGGAGTACCACTCGCCTGTTTCAAACGAGTCGATATATTTTTCGAGCGTCAGGCGATCGTTATATATTATCGCCGCGTGGGGCTTGCCGACATAGCGAATGTGCCACGGCTCGAATTTTATGCCCGTCGAGCTCTTGCCGTAGGACGGATAGCGGATTATAAATCCGTATTTCCACGACTCGGAGTTGACGAACTGTCCGGCGGGGCTTTTGACAAAACCCTGCCCCGCGAAGTTTTTGACATAAACATCTATGCCGAGTCCCGTCTGGTGCTCGCTCGCGCCGGGTGCGGCGGCGGTCGAGGAATCGCTGTTGTAGAGCTCTTTCTGTTCGTCCGCGTCGCGGACACTGCTCATGACAAGGAGCTTGCAGTCGGTCTTTTCCATCACCGCGGCGGACAGCTCCGAAAAGCTCTCTGCGGCGCAGGCGTTCATTATGACGCCCGTCTTTTTGTATTCCGCAAGATCCGGCTTGTCGTTATCATCCAGAGGATGCTCGGAGTTCACGAGCATCAGGCTCTGATTAAAAGTCACGCGCGAATCGGCGCGCAGAGCGTCGATATTTATTTTATCAAGCTCGGGCGAGATCTTCGCGACCGTTATCTTTCGGGTGTTCAGCCCGAGATATTCCCCGGCGACGAAACGCAGGTGCGGTCTTATCGCAAAGACCGCAAGCAGTGCCGCCATAACCGTGAGGACTGAGATTATCAGCCCCGTGGAGATTCTTTTTCTCAGTTTCTTTTTCAATCCGGCACCTCTTTTACGCGTGCGCCTGAATATAGGGAACAAGCTCCGTTATGGCATACTGCGCGCCGGCGAGGCACATCGAAAAGAGCATGAGCACGCAGGTCATGATGCACGAGGGGACATCGAGCTTCGCCTTTTCCGCATCTTTTGAAAACGCGTGTACGAGCATCTCAATGCCGAGAGATATAAAGATAACAGGCCAGAATTTTATTACATCGAGGTAGTTGAAGCTCTTAATAAATGCGCTGAGTAAAAACATCACGCCGAAAACGACGAGAGTCAGACCGAATGTCACCGAGCCTACGCGTTTTGCCGCCATATTATTTGTCCTCCTCTTCGTTATTCTTTCTCTCCAGTTCACGCTTCTTGTGCGAGATGAGCTTTATTCCCACAACTATCAGTATGACGGCGACGGCTACCTGCGGAAGCTTATAGGAAATTTGGCTCAGGATCTCGGCGCCCGTATCGCTGAGCAGGCGGATAAGAACTCTGACTATTATCTGATCCCAGATAAGATAGGCTCCGGCTATTATCGCAACAATGCCGCCGACCTTTAAAACATTTGCGGAGGCGACTTTCTTAAAGCGCGGATCCGAGCGCACATTTTCGGGCATGGCGTTCAAGAAGAACAGGAAGTCGTCCTGAACCTTTGCCAGCTTATCCTCGGGCAGATGATATTTGTTCCATGCGTCGAAGAAGCTGTAGAACCACAGCACCGGAAGCACGAGCAGAAACGCCGGGGTGTCGGCCATCATGGCGAGTCCCGCTCCCGCGACGAGCGCGAGCATTATAACAAGTCCGCGCTTGACGAGACCTATATACATATGCGCGGCGCCCGGAATGAGTGAAAACAGGAAAAAGAGTATCTTATTCTTTTTGTTCATTATTATTTCCTCCTAAGTCAGAGATTTTCTGTTTGAATTCGTTGAAGCTCTCGTCAATCGACTGGCTTATCGAGCGGCTCTTGTCGTTCAGCTTCGACATATCTATATCATTTATCTTCGATATGTGCTTGAAAGCGCCGGAGAATATCATCACGAGCGCCGCGCATATTCCCGCGACCACTCTCACGGAATACATCAGCAGGTTATCCTGCCTGCGCTTCTCGCGGGTGTTCTCCCTTGCGGCGGCGGCGAGGATATCCTCGCTCATACCGGCGGGCGGGTCGACGCAAGCCATATCGAGCGTCAAGCAGGCCATACGGTCGGCGCACTCGTCGCATTCGGCGATGTGCTCCATGACTTTTGCTTTTTCGCTCTCGCTCAAGCCGCCGCGCAGCAGGAGCGTTAATTTTTTATCGTCTGCGTGTGTCATTGCAGTATGACCTCCTTTAGATTTTCTCTGAGCATTTTCTTTGCTCTGTATGCCCGGGTCTGGACGGTTTTGAGCGGTTCGCCCGTTCTCTCGGCTATCTTTGACAGCGGCATATCCTCGCAGAAATACTCGACCGCAACGCTGCGGTAGGGTTCTCTCAACGCCTCGCACGCCGCTCTGACATCGCGTCCGAGCTGGGTGTTCATATATTCGTCCTCGAGTCCCGGTGAGGCGCCGGCTCTGAACTCCAGTTCGTCATCCTCGGCGGGGGTCGTCCTTGACGCCGCGCTCTTTAGATGATCGAGGCACTTGTTCGTCGCTATTCGGCTCAGCCACGCGCGCTCGTTGCGCCCGTCAAAACGGTCGAGCGAGGAATAGGCGGACAGGAAAGTCTCCTGGGTCAGATCCTCGGCGGTAAAGTAGTCGTTCGTCAGTCGGTAGCATATGCTGAAGACGAGCTTGCTGTAGCCGTCCATGAGCTCTTTTAACTTTTCTTCGCGATCTATCTTTACCACCTCCTTTGCGCTTTCGTCAATAATAACGAGCATAAAAAAAGATGTACTTCAAAAATTTTTCGGCATATGTAAAAATTGCCGCCGAGTTGAATTGCCCGGCGGCAGTCTTATTTCAGGTTACTTATTATCAATGAAAAGAGCCTTGCGCGGTTGCCGTCGCCGACGAATGAATTGTGCGGAGTTATCACGGCGTTCGGAAGATCCCACAGCTCGCTGTCGGCGTCCAGCGGCTCCTGCTCGAACACGTCGAGCGCGGCTCTGAGCCGTCCGGACTTGAGCTCGGTTATGAGTGCGTCGGTGTCTATTATTCCGCCGCGCGATATATTTACTATGACCGCCCCGTCCTTCATCGCGGAGAACAGCTCGGCGTTCGCGATATGCTCCGTCTCCTTTGTCAGCGGCAGGCAGAATATGACTATATCGCCCGCGCTCACGGCGGCGCGGATATCACCTATTGAATATATTTTATCGAAGCCGTCAACGGCGGTTCTTCTGTCAACGCCGATTATCTCGCAGCCGAACGCCCTGAACCTGTCCGCGCAGGCGAGCCCGACGCTTCCCGCGCCGACTATCACAACGCGCTTTCCGCCCAGCTCCTCGAGTCCGCGGTGCTTCTCCCAGCGGTGCTCCGACTGAGCCGCCGAGAAAAATGCGCTCCGCTTATAGAATCCGAGCACCGAGCAGACGGCGAACTCCGCCATCGGCGCACTGTAGACCCCGCGGGCGTTGAACACTTTTATGCCGTGGGCGTCCATGTAGTCCATGGGCACGCGGTCGAGCCCCGCGCTCGTCAGCTGAACGGTTCTGAGCTTCGGAAATTTATCCGGCGGAGTATAGAGAAACAGCCCGTTGCAGATGATAGCCTCTATCTCTTCGCAGGGTATGTTTTCCGGCACGGCGACCCGCTCGTCGGGCATGAAATATATCTCATAGCCGAGATTTTCAAGCTCCGCCGATTCCTCGGGCGTTATTCTCAATGCACCTGTTACAAGCAGTTTCATTTTTCCGCTCCCGTTATCTTTTTTATCTCGCGCACCACGCGCGCGACCGGCAGACCGACAACATTGAAGTAGTCGCCGCTGATACCCTCGACGAGCGTGCAGCCGAGGCCCTGTATCCCGTAGGCTCCGGCTTTGTCCATCGGCTCGCCGCTGAGGACATAGTCCGCTATCTCTTTATCTGTAAGATCGAAGAATTTAACTTTCGTCGCTTCGCTGAACACGGTTTCTTTTCCGTGCGCCGAGATGCACACTCCGGTATATACCGTGTGCTCCCTGCCGGAGAGGCGGCGGAGCATATTTTTTGCGTCCTCTCTGTCGTGCGGCTTGCCGAGAATATCACCGTCAACGGAGACGACCGTATCCGCGCCTATCACGCAGTCATCAAATCGGCGCGCCGCCACCGGGCGGCATTTCTGCGCCGCTATCGAGCAGACTTTTTCCTCCGGCGTGTCGCCCTGCGGCACTTCGTCAACACCCTCGACATCTATCTCAAAATCTATTCCCGCCGTCTGGAGCAGCTCTTTTCTGCGCGGCGAGGACGACGCAAGAACAATTTTCATATCTCGCCCTTTCTGCGCTTCTGCGCAACTTTGAGCACGGCGGTCTGCGTTTTGCCGTCGCGTATCTCGTTGTTCATGACCATCTCGACCGCCTTTTCGAGCGGTATCTTTTCGGGCACCAAAAACTCATCGTCGTCGAGGTCGAGAGATGTGAAGGACAGCCCCTTCGCCGCATACATATGGATTATCTCGCCGCAGTAGCCCGGGGTGGGATAAAATTTTCCGAGGTCGATATAGTGCTCCGCCACGGCTCCCGTCTCCTCGCGCAGCTCGCGCTTGCCCGCTTCAAACGGGTCCTCGCCGTATTCGAGCTTGCCCGCAGGCAGTTCGAGCAGGACTTCGGAATACGGATAGCGGAACTGCCGCACAAACATCAGTTCATCGTTATCAGTCAGCGCGGCGACTGTCACTCCGCCGGGATGCTCCACAACCTCGCGCAGAGCCTGCTTGCCGTTGGGCAGTTCGGCGGTGTCGGTGCGGACATTGATTATCCTGCCTTTGTAGATGTACTTTTTTTCAATCGTTTTTTCGTCGAGCTTCATATATAAGCCTCCGTTCAGGTCTTATCCCGCGGGGAAATAAATATTATTTTCCGGGGGTGATTTTTTTGAAATATATCTTCACGCCGGGCGAGCCGGACTACGCATATATAAAGAAAAGCGTATGCTCGCTCCAGGCGGAATATCCGTTTTTAAAAGTCGAAATAGCCGGGCGAAGCACCTGCGGAAGAAAGATATTCGCCCTGCGCTTCGGCAGGAGCGCAAACCCGGTGCTCATAGCGGCGTGCTTCCACGCGCAGGAGCGGCTGACGGCACTCGTCACACTGAGATTTACAGAGCGGCTGTGCCTGAGCGCAAAGAACAGGCAGACAATGTGCGGAATCGACATAGGCGGCGCACTGAGTCGGCGGGAAATAATATTCGTCCCGTGCGTCAACCCCGACGGGGTCGAGATAGCTCTGCACGGTGCAGAGACGGCGGGAAAATACAGAGACTGCGTTGAGCGCGCGATGAATGAAAGCCAAGATCTCTGGAACGCGAACGCGCGCGGGGTCGATCTCAACCACAACTTCAACGCCGGGTGGGATCTCTCAAAAGCTCTGGAAATCGAAGCAGGGATAACCGCGCCCGCGCCGAGACGGTTCGGCGGATATGCTCCGCAGACCGAACCGGAGGTGAACGCCCTCGTTCAGCTGTGCATGAGGCGAATGCCGCGAACGGCAATAGCCCTGCACAGTCAAGGCGAAGAGATATACTATGAATACGGGGAGCACACGCCGGAGCGCGGCGAGCATCTGGCGAAAATTTTCGCCGCGGCGAGCGGCTATACGCTCGTGCAGAACGCGGGGCTTGCTTCACACGCGGGGTTCAAGGACTGGACGATAGAGGCACTCGGCATTCCGTCGTTCACATTCGAACTCGGCAAGGGCAGAAATCCTCTGCCGCTGAGCGACTTCGAGAGCGTGTATAAAAGCATTGAAGAGACCCTCGTGCTCGCCTGTGTGATGTGAGTGATGTTGGGGAGCGCGCCTTGCCGCCGCAAATATTACCGGCGGCGGCACAGTGTGCAGCCGATAACAATCGGATTTTACAGTCCTTTTCTCGCCTCGTCTATCACATTCTTGTTCTCTTCGCTTAAATCGAGATAATCGTCCGGCGCGCGCAGAGCCTCGTCGATTATGAATCGCAGGGACCAGCGGTCGGAGTAATCTTTTGCGCTGTCGTCGCGGTAGGGGTTGTTTTCGAGCAGGGTCAGAAGCTCTTGCGTCAGCTCCGTTTCGTTCAGGCGTATAAGCCGACGGAACAGGAAAACAAGACTGTACTTATATGTGTTGAGCTCGCCGAAAATCGCTTTTCGCAGACCGTCGTCCGTCTTGAGCGTGTCAACAAGGCGGCTCTTCATCTTTCTGTGCATCAGAAAGCGGCAGCAGACGCGCGAAACGGACGCAGACTGCGCGCGGTCGGATTTCACTTCGCCGCAGTCCGATATCACGCTGTCGATAAGCGCGTGCGCGGAGTCGGGGTCGGTCATGCAGAGGGATTCAACCTCGGCGCAGAGTCCCTTTTCTTCGCTCAGAAAATCCCTCATGCTTTCTCCCCGCCCATCTCGGCATAGCGGCGCACTATATTCTTGAAATGGCGTCCCTTTTCCTCGAAATTTTTATATTTGTTGTAGCTCGAAGCGGCGGGCGAGAGCAGGCAGGTGCAGCCCGGGCGCGTTACGCCCATCGCCGCGCGCACTGCGCCCTCCATGTCCTCCGAGATAATTATCTTCTTTTCGCTCCCGTTCTGCGCCATGTGCATACCGATCTTGTGTCCCGTATCGGGCAGGCAGACGAGATTTCTTATGCTGCTCTTCTCCAGCGCCTTTTCAAACGCCGAATAGTCGAGCCCGCGATCCATGCCGCCGAAAATCAGCGTGTCAACATCGCCGAGAGCCTCGACGGCGCACATGACAGAATGGGGAATAGTCGCGATGCAGTCGTTGACGAATCTTATGCCCTTGACCGTCGCGAAATATTCCATTCTGTGCTCGATGCCCTCATAATTTTTGAGAGCTTTCATGATATCTTCGTCCGAAACGCCGAGCCGTCTCGCGGCCTCGGCGGCGAACATGCAGTTCTGGATATTGTGTTCGCCCAGAAGATGGCTGTTTATGTCGCGGTACTTCTCGGCGCCAGGCGTATGGACGCTGACCCCGACCGCTTCGCCCGGATATTTGCTCAGGTCGAAGAAGCCGTCGAGTCCCTGATCCGAGTTATATATAAATGTATCGCCCTTACTTTGGTTGCGGACTATATTGAGCTTCGCGCCGACATAGCACTCGAAGCTGTCGTAGTGGTCAAGGTGCTCGGGATAGATATTTGTCAGCACTGCGATATGCGGCGATCGGGAAGTAAATTCAAGCTGATGCGAGGACATCTCGATAACGGCTATTTCGCCCGCGCAGTCCTCGATATTATCAAAAACGGGATAGCCCATGTTGCCTATCAGGCACGCCTCTTTCCCGGCGGCGCGGAGCATGGAATAAATGAGAGTCGAAGTTGTCGTCTTGCCCTTTGTGCCGGTCACGCCGACGCAGGTAAATCCGGAAAAGCGCAGGAAAAGATCGGTCTGGCAGGTTATCTCAACACCCTGCGGTCTCTTGAAATGAAGGAGCGGAATGCCGGGGGTCTTTATGACAATATCCGCGCGGTCTATCGCACCGAGGTAGCCGTCCCCGCAGACAAATTCGACATTCGGGTCATTATCGAGTTCGACCTGCTTTGCGTCCGCGATTATAAGCTTCTGCTCGGGCAGATAGCGGCGGATAAAATTATAGGTCGAGTGACCCTCGCGCCCCATGCCAAGCAGAACTATGCGCTTGTTTCTCAGATGGTCAATCAGCTGCTGATACATATTCAAACATCCTCTTTACACATTCATCAAATTTTTTCGGGATAAGATTCTCTTCGTTAAAACCCGAGAGCAGGGAGTAATCTGCGCGGGCAGTGTTCTTTTCGCAGAAGCGGCGCAGGAGCGCGGGCATCTCGAGCCCGGATTTTTTATATTTTTCCGCCGTCAGCGTCAATGCAAGCACGACCTCGTCCGCCGTACCGACGCACTCAAAGGGCTTGAGCCCCGTGAAGCCGCAGAGACCGTCGAAGTCGGTCTCAAGCTCTGTTTTCGCGAGCATATCGCAGCCGAATATTGAGTTCAGCTCATCGGGCGGCAAAAACGGCGAGAGCATTATCGCAACAAACAGGCACTTCGGACATTCGCAGCACCAGATATTTTTCTTGCTCCCTCTGTTGCAGCTACGGAATATCGGATGATACTGCTTATACTGCGAAAACTGCTTTGCTATCTGAAGCTCGCAGAACGGGCGCAGGAGACTGAAATAAACCGCGCTTTGCGGGAAGTTGCGGCGGCGGAACTCATCGAAGTCGCGCTCGAACTCGAACGACTTTGAATACTGATGGTTAACGCTCTCTCCGCCGATATTCGACTCGTTAGCGCTCGACTCGTTCGAGAGAATAACATCGTTTGCGCCCTCGATAAAGCCCGCATACATTGATATAAACGCCACAACCGACGAAAACGGAGTGTGACCGTTCAAAAAGCCTTCGGCGTTGCGCTTTAGCAGTTCGGGGTCTATAGTGCGGTAAATTTTTATTATTTTATCCTCGCTGTAGCCGCCCGCGAGAACGCACTGGGTGCGCGCGGGCTGGTCGTTGACGGTGAAGAACCTCAGCTTATCGCCGAACGGGCGCAGAAGCTCGGTCGTAACCGCCGAATCCTTGCCGCCGCCGACGGGGACTATCTCAATCCCCGATGAGACATAATCTTCGCACTGCGGGATATTTTTCGGCTCCGGCGCGTCTATACGCACAAAAGAGTCTATATCCGTCTTTATCCCGTTTCGATAGAAAAACTCGCCGAGTCCGTTGAACCAGAGCTTTTTGAAAAAAGCTTTGTCATCCTCGGACATTTCGCCGCACTCGACTCTGAAAACAGGCGGGCAGGCGCATTTCCAGTAGCTGACCGCCTCCGCGAGACCGATGAAGAAAACCATTCTCTTCGCGTAGTCCGACACGGGGGAATTGAATATATCAAGACTTTTTCCGTCGAGCCTCGTCTGCGGATGAAATTCGCACAGACCGGGGATAGAAAAATCAAAGCTCAAGTGCAGCCCATCCTCATGTCCGCTGACTGAATAGCCGCTGTAGACAAACTGCGGATATTCCCGGCGAAGCTCATCAAAGCGTCCGCTCATAGCAAGACCTCTTTCTGCATAAATATAACTTCGGACACCGCACGGCATCCTGATCCACGATAGATTATATCAGAACAAACGGCAAAATTCAATCGGATACGCTTGACAAAACTAAAGCGATGCGCTATACTGCCCGAAGCGATAGGGGAGTAATCGGCGCTGATTTGCGGCGCAGCAGGGTCAACATACTGATCTATATCTGGTCCTGCTATAAAGAGGCTTTCGCCTCTTTAATTGATGAGACTTATCTGCGCAAAGGGCGCAGGTGGGTCTTTTTTTGTCCCCTGCCCCGAAAAAAACGGAGGAATCAATATGGGTTTAGCTGAACTTTTCATTCTCGCAGTCGGTCTTTCAATGGACGCGTTCGCCGTCTCGATATGCAAGGGCGTATGCCTGAAAAAGGCGAGCTTCGGGCAGAGCGCGATTGTCGGCGCGTATTTCGGCATCTTCCAGGCTCTTATGCCGATAATCGGTTATTTCCTCGGCACGGGCTTTGCCGACAAGATCGAGCGCTATGACCACTGGGTGGCTTTCGTGCTTCTTCTCATTCTCGGCGGCAAGATGTTCATCGAAAGCTTCAAAAAAGAAGATGTTGAGCGCGACGCCGCAGGCAACGACCGCGACGAGCTGAAATTCACAAAGATGCTCGTCCTCGCGATAGCGACAAGCATCGACGCGCTCGCAGTCGGAATCACGCTCGCTTTTCTCAAAGTCAATATCTGGGCCGCCGCCTCGTTTATCGGCATGACGACATTTATTATCTCCGCCGCGGGAGTCAAGATAGGCCATGTTTTCGGCGAGAAATACACAAACAAAGCGGAGCTCGCCGGCGGACTTATTCTTATGGGCATCGGCGTCAAGATACTCCTCGAGCATCTCGGGGTCATAAACTTTTAATTATATAATAAAAAGGCATCAGCCGCAGAGAGTATAAAAGCTCCCTGCGGCTGACTTTATATTTGGGGAAAGAATTAGTCTTTGTCAAACTTTCTGTTGAACCTGTCGAGCAGAAGCTCTTTTCTGTTCTCTTCGTTGCGGCGAGCCAGCTCGACCGAGCGTTCGAGCGGTTCAGGGTCAGCCACGCAGTGCCGAGGCAGATAACGCCGACCAGAGCCGTCACGACAACGGGCACGACTATCATTATTATATTTGAAATATTGAGCCGCTTTTTTACAGTCATATCCGTCACTCCGCGTTTTTCTTTATTATACTTCATCAGATATTGTAAAGCAGGTTGTTAAACAGAATTTAAACTGCGCAGAGGAAAATCCGCCCCGAGGGTACCGGGAGCGGATTTTTGGGGTGGAAATAGGGGTGTAGTATAGCAACATAATTTACAAGCGATGCATATCTGCATCAGCTTAGAAAAATAGTTAGACATATAAAAAAGCAGCCCCTCTGAAAGGGGCTGCTTTCAATATGAAACAAAGGAACCGTAGAGAACTTTATCTTCAATTTCCGCATATGTAAGATTTGTTCCCTGTGAAGCGTAGGACATTTGAATTACAAAATCGCTGCGTAACAGTGCGCCGTAGGAGTTTTGTGAGTCAACCCACGCGCTGACCGTAACGGTGTCTTTATAGCGCGATACAATCCATGCGCTTGTATCCGTGAGGTCGGGGAACGACGCGGCTGATGGAGTCTTGAGGTATTGCTTAACATGTTGTTCTGCCATGCCCTTGTAATAATTTGACTCGTAGGAACTGAGATAATAATCTTCGATGTTCGCGAGGGCTCCGCCTTTTTTGGAGTTAAATAGCTCGACTCCGCCGCTCGAAATGTAACCCGTCTTTCCATTGGAAACGACAAGCGTTCCGGATATCTTATCGTTCGAAAACTTAAAGCTTTTATCTGTCGAGTTTGATGATAATGATTCAAAGTAAATCGGAGTGAAAATTCCCACTTTTTTAAAGTCGTTTATAACTTTTTGAGCCTGTTCATCCGAGAGGTCAGCATAGAGTTTAAGTGCTTGGACTGAGACATCGCCAATATTCTGTGACGCAGCGGCTTCTGTCATTGGCGGCTCGCTCGTCTTGTTTTTGTCCTTGCTTTTATCTTTGCTTGCTTTCTTTTCTTCTTTAAGTTGTGATTCGGCGGCAAGCTTTGAATCATATTCAGATTTTTCTTCGGGGGTCATGTTATTGTAGTTGGTTTGTGCTCCACAAAAAATGAACACATTAGATGCAACAAAGCAAATCAAAGCGGCAACGACAAAATTCTTGCGGGGTTTCTTCTTGAAGATCCGCACGACTGCAATTACTAAAAAGGCGATTACACCCGCCAAAGATAAAAAGCCGAGTCCAAAAAGAACATTATCCATATTATTTTTCTCCTTTTTTCTTTTTAATCTATCATATTTCATTTTTTATGTCAAGAAAAAAGCCGAAGCGACAAATGCCAACCGCCATTATTCCCGCCGCCATTTCAATCTCCGTTGCGCCGCTATGCTCTGCGGCATAGAATATAGTGCCGAATAATCGGCAGAAACGACGGAGGAGAGGGGAAAATGAATATAAAACGCAGACTCACGGGCGCGGCGGCGGTGCTTCTCGCCTGCATCGCGGCGCTTGTTTTTGCCGCGCTCGTCCCGGCGCGGGCTATTCCGCCGTCGGGCGGGCGGCAGTACCGCGGGATAGATATAAGCGAATTTCAGGGCGAGATAGATTTTGAAGAAGTGAGACGCAGCGGGATAGAGGCGGTGTATATCCGCGTCGGCGCAGGGGAATATACCGACGAATACTTCGCCGAAAACTACGAACGGGCGAAGGCGGCGGGGCTGAAAATCGGCTTCTATCACTATGTCACCGCCCGCTCGGTCGATGAGGGGCGCAGGCAGGCGCGGTTCTTTGCATCCCTTGCGGCCGGGCGCGAGCCGGATATGCGCCTTGCGATGGATTTTGAATATTTCGGCTCGCTCTCCGTCTCGCAGATAAACGCGATATCCGAGGCTTATCTCGATGAGCTGACCGCGCTGACAAGGCGGGAAGTCGTGATATACAGCGACCTTTCAAACGCGAGGAAAATATTCAGCCGCGCGCTCGCCGAAAAATATCCGCTCTGGGCGGCGCAGTACGGCGCAGACGAGCCCTCGGCAAACGGAAAATGGCGCGAGTGGGTCGGCTTCCAGTATACGGACGAGGGCAGAGTCGGCGGCATCTACGGCAATGTTGACCGCAATATTTTCACCGAGGGGATATTCCTCTCCGACTCGGGGCGCATCGACGGCGAGAAGCGAACCACCGTCCGCGCGCGAACACGGACGCTCACGGTATATGTCCGCGCAGGCGACACTCTCTGGGCGATAGCGAGGGAATACGGCACGACAGTCGAAGCGATAGTCCGAGAGAACAGGATAGTTGATCCCAACAGGATATTCGCGGGCGAGCGGCTGAGAATAACTCTGCCAGTGCGCGGCAGCGGCGAAGAAATATACACCGTCCGGCGCGGCGACACGCCGATATCGATAGCCGGGAAGTTCGGCGTCACGCTCTCCGCTCTTGAAGACAGAAACGGACTCGAACGCGGCGAAACGATATACGCAGGGGATAAGCTCTCGATACCCGGCGCTAGAATGTCGGGCGAATTTTATGTCGTGCGCCCGGGCGATACGCTCTTTTATATATCCCGCCGCACAGGCGTTCCGATAAGAACCCTCGTTGGGATAAACAGAATAAAAGACCCCGACCTGATATACGCGGGCGAGCATCTGAAGCTCAGCGCGCAGAAAAGCCCATTCTGATGAAAAAAAGTATTGAAATATACGGCTGAATAGTATAAAATAAATGTGTAAGTCTAAAATATCGGAGGAGACAATATGGTTTCAGCAGGCGATTTCAGAAACGGCGTGACGTTTGAGATGGACGGCGAAGTCTATCAGATCATAGAGTTCCAGCACGTCAAGCCCGGCAAAGGCGCGGCATTCGTCAGAACCAAGATAAGAAACGTTATCGCGGGTTCGGTCGTTGAGCGCACATTCAACCCCACGGAAAAATTCCCCACCGCTTATATTGAGCGCAAGGAGATGGAGTATTCCTATAATGATGGCGATCTTTATTATTTCATGGATCCCGAGAGCTATGAACTCATCCCGATAAACAAGAGCGACCTCTCCGACAACTTCAAGTTCGTCAAGGAGAACACCGTTTGCAAGATTCTTTCCTACAAGGGCAATGTTTTCGGCGTTGAGCCCCCCACAAGCGTTACTCTCGAAGTCACCAAGACCGACCCCGGCTTCAAGGGCGACACCGCGACAAACGCCACCAAGCCCGCAGTGCTTGAGACCGGCGCAGAGATCAAGGTTCCTCTGTTCATCGAAGAGGGCGAGATGGTCATCGTTGACACCCGCACCGGCGAGTATCTGAGCAGAGCGTAAGATTCCGTAATTCAAAAGCCGACGGCTGTTTTTGAAAGGAGAAAGCAAAATGACAGTTACTGAGAAAGTTGCTTATATCAAAGGTCTTGTCGACGGTCTCGACCTCGACGCAAAGAAGGACGAAGTCAAGGTCATCAAGGCTATCATCGAGCTTCTTGACGACATGGCTATGAGCGTTTCGGATCTCGAAGAGGGTCTCGATGTTGTCAGCGATCAGGTTGACGAAATAGACGAGGATCTCTCCGATCTCGAGGGCTATGTCTACGAGGACGATGACGACTGCTGCTGCGGCGACGACGATTGCTATGAGATCGAGTGCCCCAACTGCGGCGAGACTATCTGCGTCGACGACGGCATCCTTGAGGACGGAAGCATTGACTGCCCCAACTGCGGCACTCTGCTCGAGTTCGATTTCGATGACGATTGCTGCTGCGGCGATGACGACTGCGACTGCGATCACGACGACTGATAAAAATCAAAAAAAGCAATGCCGCTGCGCGCCGCTCTTGCGGCGCGCAGTTTTGTTTTATCAGGTGGGAGTTTGCCGCGGCTTTATTTATATCGGCTGCACCGATAGCCCAAGCCTCCGAAAAGTTAAGGCGGGCAACATCGGCGAAGCACCGCCGATAACGGACAGCCGCAAGGGCTGTCCCTACAAAGTGCGCTGTTTAAAATCACATAGATTTTAAAGGCAAGCAAACAAGGTTCGCCTGCTTTCGGCTCCCCTGCAGGGGGGCTGGATTGGCGAAGCCAAGACTGAGGGGTTTGTTTCGCTTCGCTCAAAGTAATAGGTAAAAGTGAATAGTGAAAAAGTATGAAAGCACATCTATAATCTGCACATCAAAATCCTGTACAGATTTCGCGGGCAGATAATATCCGCCCTTATGATATAATATTGTTGGGTCACCGCACTCTACAAAGACACATTTTTTAACCTCAAACGAAAAATTTAACCTCGCAACTCAGTGCGCGTGGCGCACAGAATATATAATTTTTTATCAAAGGAGAGGATCAAATGAAACAAGGCACGAAGGTTTTTATCTGCCTGCTGTGTGTCGTGCTTGCGACGCTCATCACTGTCGCGTGCATTTTCTGCATCTACTATCCGCACTATAAGCAGAATCAGCACGCCGCGGTCATCGAGGATAAGCCGCTCGAGCGCGGGGAGATGCGCATCATGAGCTGCAATCTGCGCTGCGCGAACGTCATGGACACGGGCAAAAAGAGCTGGTTCTATCGCGCCGATCTCATCGTCAAGAACATCGAAACGGAAGCGCCGACTATTATCGGCTTCCAGGAGGCGACAAAGTGGCAGTATAATTATATGTGCCGCACGCTTCAGGGCTATGACTCGGTCATAACCTTCCGCGACGAATCGACTTTCTCCGAGGGCTGCCCGGTGTTCTACCGCACCGACCTCTACGACCTTATCGACAAAGGCTCGTTCTGGCTCTCCGAGACTCCCGAAAAGATGAGCAAGGACTGGGACTCCGCGTGCTATCGAATTTGCAGCTATGTTATCCTCAAGGAGAAGCAGACGGGACTCGAATTCGTCGTGTTCAACACGCACCTCGATCATGTCAGCGAAGAGGCGAGGATAAAGGGCATCGGCGTTGTACTCGACAAGATAGCGCAGTTCGGCTCGCTGCCCGCGATGATAATGGGCGACTTCAATGTTGAAGAGGACACCGAGACATATCGCAGCGCGACCGAAAACTTCCTCGATGTCAAGTATCAGACCAAGGATCCGATAAAAAGCTGCACCTATCAGAACTGGGGCAAGCGTCTTGACGACGACTGCATCGACTACATAATGATCTCCAAGACCGGCTTCAAGGTCAACAGCTACAATGTTGTCAGAACGACCTACGACGGAGTCTATCCGAGCGATCATTTCCCGATAACTGCGAGCCTCACGCTCACGCAGGGTTAATAAAATTACCTCCGTATGGCAAAAGTCATGCGGAGGTTTTCTTTCAATATTAATTAAGAAATTTTCAGGTTGAGCTTCAATTTGTCGGATATCATTGCGATGAATTCGCTGTTGGTCGGCTTGCCGCGGGAGTTCTGGATGGTGTAGCCGAAATAGGAGTTGAGCACATCGACATCGCCTCTGTCCCAGGCGACCTCGATTGCGTGGCGAATGGCGCGCTCAACGCGCGACGGAGTGGTTTTGAAGGTCTTTGCGACTGTAGGATAGAGAAGCTTCGTGACGGAATTCATAATCTCGTCGTCGTTGACCGCGAGAATTATCGCCTCGCGCAGATACTGATAGCCCTTTATGTGCGCGGGCACGCCGATGCGGTGCATTATCTCGGAGACGGTGACCTCAAGGCTGTTGTCCTGCGCGGAAAAAGCAACTATGTTTCCCTGCGCCGGGGCGGAAAGCCCGGTCAGCTGTTTTATCCTCTGTGCGAGCATCTGCGTGTCAAAGGGCTTGATGAAATAGTAATCTGCGCCGCTCTGCGTTATCTCCTGCTCAAGACGCGGATTCGCGTTCGACGCGGTCACGAACACCAGCGGGCGCGGCTCAAGGTGCATGTCGGCAAGTCCGCCGAGCACGCCTATCGCGTCCGTGCCCTGCATGAAAGCGTCCATGATGAGCACGTCCGGTCTGCTTCCCTGCCTGAAAAGGCGGAGTATCTGCGCGCCGTCCTTTCGGACTGTTTCGACCTCAAAGCCGTTTGCCCGCAGTGCCGCGGCGCAGCCCGTCTGAGTGTCCGTGTCCTGTGCAAGCATGATTTTTAACATTTTTCCCATAATTAGTACCTCCGGGTTGATTTTTCAATTGGATTTTACCATATATGGGAATAAATGTCAATAATAAATTACCATTTTTTGGCAATTTTTATTTTATGCTCCAATTTTGCTACGAAGCGGCGGAATATCCGGGCGAAGATATGCGCTCCGCCTCCTCCGCCATCGTCTGGGCAAATATCGCGTAGCCCTTGAGCGGATCGTTGATAAAAACATGAGTCACCGCGCCGACCAGCATACCGTTCTGGACTATCGGGCTGCCGCTCATGCCCTGGACTATACCGCCGGTTTTTTCAATAAGCCGCTTGTCGCGCACCTCGATTATCATGTTGCGCTGGCCGCTTTTTGTATAGATCTTCGTTATCTCGATATCATAATACTGCGGTCCGTCTGCGTCGACGGTCGAGATAATCTGCGCCTTGCCGGTTTTGACCTCGTCGGCTATCGCCACGGGCATCTCCCCGGTTTTCGGCAATTCGCTAAACGCGCCGTAAACGCCGATGCCGCAGTTTTCATAGAGCTCGCCTATCTCTCCCGGCGCGAACACACCGCACAGCTCGCCGGGCGAGCCGTCCTTGCCCTTGTAGCAGCCTTTTACCGCGGCATTGACCGCGTCGCCGCCGGATATCGGCAGCTCTTCGCCCGTGTCAACATCGCAGACCGCATGACCGAGCCCCGCAAAAATTCCGTTTTTGCGGTCATAGAAAGTCACCGTTCCTATCCCCGCCGACGAATCGCGTACCCACAGACCGGCTTTGAACTTGCTGTCAACTTTGCTCCGCGCGGGCAGGAGTTTCACCGTCTGCTTTTTGCCTGCGCGCTCGATGAGCAGCTCAACTTCGTCGCCGCCGCTCGACTCAACGGCGGAGGAGATATCATTGTTTCGGCTGACGGGCGAACCGTTTATCTCTAAAATGATATCGCCCTTTTTCACCCCCGCGCGAGCCGCCGGGTCAACTGCGCCCGACGCCGTTTCGATCTCCTCGCTCCCGACTATCAGCACGCCGCGCGTATAGAGCCTGATGCCGAAAATTTCGCCGCCGACGGTGACATATCTGCGCTGAGACACTTTCACCCTTGCGGTCTTGACCGGGAACACCCCGAACGCTTTTACCTCAAGCTCATATTCGCCCTGCGGCGATGCGGACGCGGACGCAGAAAACACGCTCTCGCCGATATCGGCGCCGCTGCCCGCGACGACGCTGTATTCGTCGGGCAGCTGGATATCGCCGTAAGCGACGCAGGAAAAAATTCCCACCGAGAGCATGAGCGCGACCGCGCTGAAAAATCTTATGATTTGCTTCATGCTCCGCCCCCTTTTTGATTTTGTCCGCACTGCGGACACCGTTATTTTTTCCGCGCCGCGCGGCATTATCGCCGGAAAACAAAGGGCAAAAAAAGATGGAAAATTTTAATATTAATAATTGTATACCATGTGCTTACACTACTGTTTACCATGTTTCGCTTGACATGATATCCGCCCCTACTTACTTTGAGCGAAGCGAAACAACCCCTCGGCCACTTCGCGACAGCTTTCCTGCGGGGGGCGAATAGATTTCACGGCAAATTTCATTTGCAAAGCACTCAAATATAAAACTTGCCCGCCGCGGCACATAAAGCACTGCGGCGGGCTTAATTTATTCAGACCTCTATATAATACGGGCAGATATCCTCGTAGCTGCCGTCCTTCATTCTGAAGCCGCCGGGGATAGTGCCGAGCTGTTTGAAGCCGATGCGCTCATAGAGGTGGCGCGCGTGGATGTTCGTCCTGACGACGGCGTTGAACTGGAGCACTCTGAAGCCCTCTTCATGCGCCTGACGGATGCAGTCGAGCACCAGCTTTTCGCCGATGTGCTGTCCTCTGCTTTTTGACGAGACTGCATAGCTCGCGTTGCAAATATGTCCGCACCTGCCGATGTTATTCGGGTGCAGGATATAGAGCCCGAGCACCTTTCCGTCAACCTCGGCGACGCCGCAGTAAGTCTGCGCGGCGAAGAATTTTTCCCCGCCGACGCTGTCGAGCATCTCCTCCTGCGGAAAAGCCACGCCGCCCTCGATTACCTCATTCCATACGGCGATCATCTCCGGGAGATCGCCGCTTTTATATTTTCTGATTGTTACTTCGCTCATTTTATCCCTCCGGGAGATTTTCAAAGAAAAGCTTTGAGCCCGTGGTCGAGGGCGATTATATCGCCGAACGGGGCGAGCGGTGTTTTGTTCCAACGGTTACCGCTTATCTTCACCGCCGAGCAGCAGTCGCCGAGGCGAATGCGCCCGCATCTCAAATCAATGCCGTCGATACTCCGCGTGTTGATTATTTTATTATTTGTAATATTCAAGCCCGAGACATTGTCGGCGCGGAGTATATAGTTTTCGCAGTTTATGAAGCGGTTGGATTCGACGGTTATATTCGAAAACGCCGCGACCTGCGCCCCGCTGCCCGCGATATTTGTCTCTATTCTGATGGCAGAATCCCAGCCGCTGTAGCAGCCGAGCTTGAACTCGTTGTTACGGATAACAAGATTGTTGACTCCCGTGCCCTCGTACCAGAGACCGGGCATGATGTCCATGACTATTTTTATCTGCTGACCCATTATTTTATAGAATCGGTTGTTCTCGCAGAGTCCGTTGTCGCTCTGGAGCAGCAGTCCGCGTGCGCGGTGCTCATGGAAATAGTTGTTTGAAATGACATAATTTCCGCTGTCGCAGTCGGCGATATACATTATTGTATCGGCGGCTATCTCTTCGGGCAGTGTTCTGTCGAAGCTTATCACGCCGTCGGCGGAGATGTCGGTTATTTTAGCCTCAAAATCTATATCGGCATAGGTGCCGAGCTTGAATTTCATCGTGTCGCCGATAGTCAGCAGATACTGATTCGCATACACCGTGAGCGCATTGTCGGACACGCGCTGTTTTATATAGAGAAGATTGTCGTGGACATTGAGCGAGTCATCGCCCATATAACTGAAATCGCAGCCGGAAACTCTGAAATGCCCGTTCGTGTCCGCGATATGCACGCCGTCGGCGGTCGCCGAGATGTGGCGCGTTTTTTCATATCCCGGGCGGATGCCTATGGACGAGTTCAGTATCTGATAGCGGCTGACGCGCTGAGTGAAGAGCCAGCCCATGCCGGCGGCGGAATATATCTTCACGCCGTCAAATGTAATATTCTCCGACGCGCCGCAGACCGAGAAAACCTGAGAGCCGTAGACATAGTGGCGCACAAGATAATATTCGCGGTTTTTGAACTCGTCGAGCGAGCCGTCGTGGGTCACTCTCAGAACATTTTTGCCGACTTTTTCAATGCTTTTGATTATCTCGGGGTGCTGATAAATATAATTTTCTTTGCTCTCGCCCGCCGCGCCGAAGGTCAGCGTCCTGGGGTCGAGCTGAGTCATCACCATGACGGCGATATCCTCCGGCACTTCGTCAAGCTCGGTAAAGCGCATATCGAATGTGTGCTTTATCGCGTTTCGCTTCTCGATTTTAACGACGGAAGCGAGGCGGGATTTGTCCCAATCCCAGTCGACGGCAAGCCCTTTTATCTCAAAATTTTCGCATCCGCTTATCTCGAAATATCTGTCGCAGTCAAAGACGAACACCGCGCCCTCGGCGTCGATGAGAACATCCTTGAGCGAATTTAGACCGATAGTATTCTTCGGCGAGAAGCGGTATTCCCCGGCATCTATTACAAGACGCGTGCCCGGATTCCTGCGGCAGTAATCAATCGCGCGGCAGAAAGCCTCCGTGTTGTCCTGCGAGTTGCTGTCCATGCCGAAATCGGAAGCATATATTATTTTCATATTTTCCACGTTCGGGCGGGAGATATAGAACACCGAGTCGTCAACGCCGACGACTTTGTCATATACCGAAAGCTCCGACGGCGCGGGTTCGCTCTCGTGCGGCAGCTCGCCTTTGGGCGGCACAACGGTCAGCGGGATATTGAACACCGGCGCGAGCGCGATAATGATCGCCACGAGGGCGGAGAGAACACACTGCATATTTCTTCCTCCGTAAGATTTATATGCCAAAGTATACCACACAACAAAAAAAGTCGCAACAAAAAAGGGACCGCCCGAAAGCAGTCCCGCATTGCAAAATAGCTTTGCTTATTTTTTTATAACATGCCATTCGCAGAAGCGGCTTGACATCATCGCGTCGTCATACTTGCTGTCGACATACTGACCGATCTGCGTTGTCGCGGCAATCCCCGCGCGGCGGTCTCTCCAGCGCACCATGCACACGAGAGTGAACGAGAGATTGATTATCATAAATATCGATAACGCGGCACACGCGACCTTCCAGCCCGTGCCCTGCATTCGCGCGAACACCTTTTTGAGCTTCGGCACGACCATATAGGCGAAGATAACGCCCGCAAGTCCCCAAAGCAGCGTCATTTTCAGGCAGATTAGACCTTTGTAGTTCATGAAGCTCTTTGAGTAGTCCCACGCTTTCATGCCCATGCCGTATTCGAGCAGCAGCCCGCAGGCGAGCTCAAAGACCGTGGCGACTATCGCGATAGAGCAGAACCGGGCGACAACTCCCTTGTAACCGGTGCTCCGTATTTTTTCGCCGCTTATGTAGAACATCACTGCGCCTACGCCGTATATCAAAGAGAACGGTCCCCAGATGGTTGCGACATGCGTCTCCCAGTGGCCGAAAATCAGCCTGCACCATGTACCCTCGAGCAGAACGCCGAGCACATTGCCGAACATGAACAGCCAGAACATATTGCAGTAGGTCACGCCGTCCTTCTTCATCTCGGCAAGACCCTCATGCCTGTTTTTCACGGTATCGCCTCCTGTCCTTTGCTTTCTATATAATATAACAGAAGATTCGACTTTTTTACTTCAAATATGAGCATATTTTTAAATGTTTATTTTTTATTTAATTTTTACGGCTTCGCAAGCGCCGCTTGACAAATGCAAACGCCGCTTTCTTGCGGACAGCAGGCTTCTCTGATATAATTGAACCACAAAAGGGAGGAGAAAAGCTATGACGATCGGATCACGGATACAGGCTCTGCGAAAAGAGCGCGGTATGTCCCAGGAGGAACTTGCAAATAAACTTTCGGTCAGCCGCCAAACGGTCAGCCAGTGGGAGACCGGGCAGACTGCGCCGAGCATCGACAACATATATACATTAAAAGATATCTTCGGCGTGTCGTTCGACGCGCTCATGTCGGAGCGGCAGACGGAGAGTCCGCAAAAAGCACCCGCGGCAGTAATCCCGCATAAGCACGGCGAAATAACATACAACCCGGAAGACATAAAATCCGCAACGCACATTGTTTTCATGCCGCGTATTCTAAGAACGCTGTTCGTCGCGGTGCTTTTTACCATAGTTCTTTCTGCGTCCGTCATCGGCGACGACAGAATCGACATTCCGGGCTTTTGCATTGCCGCGCTGATTTTCACTATAGCCGTCCTTATCAAACAGATAATCGGAGCCGCCTCTTACAAAAAGAGTGCCTTGCAAAAAAGTGCGGACAGAAAATACGAATACGATCTCTATGCGGACAGAATGGTGATAACCGTCATGCGCCGTGGCGAGCTTTCGAGCCGATTTGTCGTGCGCTACGGAGATGTGTCAAAGATTCTCGAAAATCAGACGCATGCTGTATTTGTCCTTGGGGGAAATTTATTCATTCTGCGCAAATCGGAGCCGCTGTGCGATGCGGTCAGGCCGTATATAGGCGCGGGAAAAAACACAGTCGCAGCGTCCGGCAAGGGGAAAGTGATATCGATTTTGCTGATAATCCTCTCCATACTCTGCCCGTTTTTCGCGCTCACCGCCCTTGAAGCCGCAGTTCCGGACGTTCCGTCAAGCTTCGCTCTGGGCGAAGCCGTGAACAGAATGTGGATTTTCTATCTCTTCCTGCCGATACCGACAGCGTCAATAATCTTCGGCTTTTATCAAAACAAAAAGGGCATACGCAACGTCAGAAATATAGTTGTCGGGCTGATTCTCGCGGTCATCCTCGCAGTCTACGGCTCGTTTACGCCGATTTTCAAAGATTCGTACATATCCGACAATCTTGCCGCCGAAAAATATGCCGCGGAGATAAATATCGAGCTTCCGAAGAGCGAAAAATGCGTAATCAACAAGCTGTTCGAGGGTGAGGTACGCTCATCGGTGCTCTGCGAAAAGACGAGCTTCGACGCATTTTTTCAAAACGCTAAAAGCGACGACCGCTGGAAAGAAGAGCTGTCGACCGAGCTTCAGGGCTGCGCCCCGGCTTTTACGCTCGGCGAATACGACCTCTGTCTTCTCTATAATGCCGACACCGGTGAGTTCAACACCCTCCCCGAGAAAAGCGGCGAATATCACTTTATCTTTATCGCCGCCAAAAAATCCGACTGCACGCTTGAGATAGCGGACTACACACGCAAGTTCACTGCGTCGGGGCAGTCTCTCCCTGGCGCTGTCTGATCTTTCTCCAGTTGATGAAGCCGTAGCAGTCATTGATAAAGAACACCGAGAAACAGACTATCATCGGCAGATACGACAGGTCGTCGACAGTCGCCATTATCCACATAATAATTAATACAATATCATTTGCGGCGTAGCCGAGCCCATAGAGCGGCGATAAAGCTCGTTGCGACGGAGACAGTCAACCACTATAAACAGCACCGACCCCCGATATATCCCGGAGGTCGGTGTTTTACTATACAATTTATTATACAATATAATCTTTGTATCTTTCGAGGAGCTTTGCGTCCGCGGTGACGGTCATTTTGAGTCCGTCCGGGCGGTATTCCTCGCGGTCGAGCGCGCCTTTTTCGCGCAGGAGCGCGGCATCTGACCCCATGGAATAGGGGAGCAGGAGCGTGACCTTTTTGCGCGTGGGCGGCAGTGCCCTGACCATCTCGTTTAAAAGCCTGTCCAGTCCCTCTCCCGTGAGCGCGGATATCTTGACGCTGTGCAGTCCCGCCGAGAGCCACGAGAGATCCGGCGCGGCGTCGCACTTGTTGAACACGGCGATTATCGGCTTGCCCTTGCATCCGAGCTCTTCGAGAAGCCTGTTCGTGACCTCAAGATGCTCGGCGCAGTCCGGCGACGAAGCGTCGCAGACGTTGAGTATCAGCGTTGCGCTCGCCGCTTCTTCGAGGGTCGATTTGAACGCCTCGACAAGTCCGTGCGGCAGGCGGCGGATGAATCCGACCGTGTCTATGAGCATAACTCTTCTGCCGTCTGGCAGAGTCAGCGCGCGGGAGGTGGGGTCGAGGGTCGCGAAGAGCTTGTCCTCCGCAAGCACGCCCGCCTGGGTCAGCGCGTTCATCAGCGTTGATTTTCCGGCGTTTGTGTAGCCGACTATGGCGACCGTCTCGACTTCGTCCTTTTCGCGGCGTTCGCGCGCGAGCTTCCTGCGGCGCGAGAGCGCCTCAAGCCCGTCCTCAAGATTTTTTATCCTGCGGCGGATGTGGCGGCGGTCGGATTCGAGCTTTGTTTCGCCCGGTCCGCGCGTGCCGATTCCTCCGCCGAGACGCGACATGCTCGTTCCCTTGCCGCCGAGGCGCGGGAGCAGATATTTCAGCTGAGCCAGCTCGACCTGCAATTTGCCCTCGCCGCTTCTTGCGCGCGCGGCGAAGATATCGAGTATCAGCTGCGTGCGGTCAACGACGCGCACGTCGGTTATGTCTTCAATATTCCTCTGCTGTGAGGGAGTCAGCTCGCTGTCGAAGATAAGCAGATCGACGTCGTTATCGGCGCAAAAGTCTTTTATCTCCCTGAGCCTGCCCGAGCCGATGAAGGTCGCGGAGTCGGGAGTCTCGCGCCGCTGAGTCACGCGCGCTTCGACCTCGGCGCCGGCGGTCTTTGCCAGCTCCTCAAGCTCGTCGAGCGACGCCTCGCAGTCATATTCGCCCAGATCCACGCCGACAAGCACGGCAGTCTCGGGCTTTTGTATATTTTCAAAAAGTTCCGTCAAACCGGTTCCTTTCCGAACAGCTTATTCCAGGCCGTTGGGGTTCTGCGACTGCCAGCGCCACGAGTCGGCGCACATATCGTCGATATCATACTGCGCCTGCCAGCCGAGTACTTCCTTTGCCTTTGTCGCGTCCGCATAGCAGCAGGCGACATCACCCGCGCGGCGGGGAGCTATTCTGTAGTTGATTTTGATTCCCGACGCCTTTTCAAAAGCCTTGACAACGTCCAGCACGCTGTAGCCCTTGCCGGTGCCGAGGTTATAGACCTCGCAGCCCTTGACTTTGAGCAGTCTGTCGAGGGCTTTTATGTGACCGAGCGCCAGGTCGACAACATGGATATAGTCGCGCACGCCAGTGCCGTCCGGGGTCGGATAGTCGTTGCCGCAGACGTTGAGGCACTCGAGCTTGCCGATGGCGACCTGAGTGATATAGGGCATGAGGTTGCCGGGGATTCCGTTGGGATCCTCGCCGATGCGCCCGCTCTTGTGCGCGCCGATGGGATTGAAGTAGCGAAGGATGGACACGCCCCACTCGCTGTCGGATACGCACAGATCCTGAAGTATCTGCTCGATGAAATACTTCGTCGTGCCGTAGGGGTTCGTGGTGCCGCCGGTCGGCATATCCTCTCTGAGCGGAGAGGGGTTCTTGCTGCCGTAGACGGTTGCGGACGAGCTGAAGACGAGCTTCTTGCATCCCGCCTTATCCATCACGCGGCACAGGCAGACCGTGCCCGCTATGTTGTTGTCATAGTAGTTGAGCGGCTCCTTAACGCTCTGCGGAACGCTCTTGAGACCCGCGAAGTGAATAACCGCGTCGATCTTGTTCTCGGCGAAAACTTTGGTCATCGCCTCTTCGTCGCGGATATCCGCCTGATAGAATTTGAAATCCTTGCCCGTAAGTTCTTTTATTCTTTTAAGACTTTCGGGCTTGCTGTTGACAAAATTATCGAGTATAATGATATCATATCCTGCGTTGAGCAGCTCTACGCTCGTGTGCGAGCCGATGAAGCCAGCGCCGCCGGTTACTAATACAGTGGACATTGAAATTACCTCCAGACTCTTTATTGGTTATATTATACTCATAAAGTAGGCAAAAGAAAAGATAGACAACAGGTTTTTTACAAATTTTTTACGCCGCAAAGCGAAAAAAGAGGTGCAAAAAATGGAACTTTACGATAAAATTCATGAAAACGAAGAGCTCAAGACTTATATCCTCGCAGGCAACCGCGTTCTCGGCGAGCTGGGCTTCACCGAGCACGGACTCGCCCATGCGGGCACGGTATCAAAAATGTCGCGCGAGATACTGGAAATACTTAACTACAGCGACCACGAATGCGAGCTCGCGGCGGTCGCCGGATACATGCACGATATCGGCAACATGATAAACCGATGCGACCACGCGCAGAGCGGCGGCATCCTCGCATTCAACATTCTGCGCAGTCTCGATGTGAACCCGAAAGACATCGCGCTGATAGTCGGCGCGATTGGACACCACGACGAAAAGACAGCGGCGCCCGTCAGCCCGATCGCCGCGGCGCTCATCCTCGCGGACAAGAGCGACGTGCGCAGAAGCCGCGTCAGAAACAGTAAAACAGTCAGCACGGACATTCACGACAGAGTCAACTACGCGGTCGTGGACTCGGAGCTTGAGGTTGACGGCGAGGACAGAGTAATAATCCTGCGCCTGAAAATCGACACGGACATCTGCCCGGTGATGGAATACTTCGAGATTTTCCTCGAGCGCATGGTGCTTTGCAAAAAGTCCGCCGCCAGACTCGATTGCAGCTTCGAGCTGATAATCAACGACACGAGATTGCTGTGAGTGTGCGGACAAGTCGCCGACCCCTACAAAATACGCGGCAATAAGATTGTACGGATTTCGCGGGCGGATGATATCCGCCCTACAAGATTGTGCTGATTTGCAATATCGATTGCTTGCCTATTGCCGACATTTATAATTACAAATTGCTGCTTTGCTTCGCCCGCTCTTTTTTGACTGTTCTGTCTCTCTGCGGGGCATTCACAAAATACTTTTAGCAAATTTCTCAACCAAACCACACGGAGATACGATATGTTCAGAAAAATGAGGCGCGCTGAACGCGAACTGCCCGAGGGGCAGGCAAAAGAAATACTTGAAAACGGCTCTTACGGCGTGCTCGCCCTCGCGGGCGATGGTGGTTATCCTTATGCCGTGCCGCTCAACTATGTCTATGACGGCGAGAGAATATATTTTCACTGCGCCGCCGAGGGTCATAAAATCGACGCCATAGCGCGGGACAACAAATGCTCGTTCTGCGTCGTCGAAAACGGCGGAGTGATCGAAGACCGCTTCACCACAAAATATCGGAGCGTTATCGCTTTCGGAAAAATATACGAAGAGACCGACGGCGAGCGCAGGGAGAATGCTTTTCGCCTGATGATGCGGTCGCTGACTCCGTCGGTAACAAATGAAAAGCGCGAGGAAATGTCGCACTGCCAAAAAGCGCGTATTCTCGCAATGGATATAGAATATTTGAGCGGCAAGGGTGCGAATCAGTAAAATACAATCTGCCGTCAATGAGGGGTTAAATCAATGAAAAAGAAAAATATAATTTGGCTGTGCGCCAATATAGCGGTGTTTGCGCTGTTCGCGTTCTTCCACAGCGTGAAATTCGTCGCGGCGGCAGCGGTCGTCTATTCCGCGGCGAGCATAGGATTTTTGACATTCGATATGTGCCGCGGACGCACGGAGAGCATCTGGTGCGCGCCGATGGTGCCGGTGGCGCTCATGATTTTCGAGACTGAGATAAACAACGCCATCGACTCGTTCGGTCCGATGCTCTGCGTGAGCATTATTATCGCCATTGTGCTGACTATAGTCGCCTATATGATATGTAAAAAGAAGTTTGCGGGCTTTTCCGTCGGCGGAGTGAAGCAGGCGCTGTTTGTTCTGCTCGCCGCGCTTTCTATAATGGGCTGCGCCATGACGCTCAACAATACGTTCACCCGCGGCGTACATAATGTAAACACAGTTGTTATCGAGACGGACGACGATATCCGAACCGCGTTTTACGACGGTCCGCACAGAATCCGCGTAACCCCGTGGAAAGGCGCGGGAGTCGATGCGTGGATCGACCTGCCAAAGGAGCGCTGCGGCAAAGTCGAAGTCGGAGATTCAATTGAGGTCAAGGTCGAAACAGGACTTTTCGGCGTGCGCATCTGCTCGCTGACCGAATAACAAGGAGATAATATGCAGGATCTTTCAAATATCAATACTATAAAAGAAATACTCTCGGCTCACGGATTCACTTTTTCGAAGTCGCTCGGTCAGAACTTTCTGATAAATCCGACCGTCTGCCCGCGCATGGCGGAGGCCTGCGGCGCAGACGAAAACACCGGCGTTATCGAGATAGGCGCGGGAATCGGCGTGCTGACCGCGGAGCTTGCAAAGAGGGCGAAAAAAGTCGTCTCTCTCGAGCTTGACACGCGCCTCATACCCGTCCTCGCGGGGACGCTCGAGGATTTCGACAATGTCGAAGTGCTCAATGCAGATGTACTCAAGACCGACCTGCACGAGCTTATCGCAAGCCGTTTTAACGGAATGCGCGTCGTAGTCTGCGCGAATTTGCCGTATTACATCACGTCGCCGGTTATCATGTACCTGCTCGAGAGCCGCATTCCGATAGACGCGGTGACAGTCATGGTGCAGAAAGAGGCGGCGGCGAGACTCTGCGCCCCGGTCGGCAGCAGGGACGCGGGCGCCGTAACAGTAGCGGTCAACTACTATGCCGACGCAAAGAAGCTCTTCGACGTTTCGGCGGGCTCGTTCATGCCCGCTCCCAAAGTGGACAGCAGCGTTATCAGGCTCGATATCAGACCCGACCCGCCCGTTGAAATATCGGACGAGAAATTCTTCTTCCGCGTAGTCAAGGCGGCGTTCGGTCAGCGCAGAAAGACAGCATCGAACTCGCTGAGCGCGGGACTCGGCATCCCGAAAGACAAGATAAACGCGGCTATAGAAGCGGCGGGACTGCCCGCGAGCGTCAGGGCGGAGAGCCTCGGCATGGAAAATCTGGCACGCCTGAGCGAATGCATCGCGGCTCAGTGCAGATAAGCGGGGGATTTTTATGCTATTGCTCTTAGTAAAATACACGGCGAAGCCCGGCGGCGGAGAAAAATTCGTCAGAGAAATAACAGCCTCCGGGATTCTCAATACCGTCCGCGCCGAAGACGGCTGCGAGGGCTACGACTACTACTTCTCGGCGGAAAGCCCGGACACAGTACTGCTCGTTGAAAAATGGGCTTCGGCAAAACAGCAGGAAGCGCATCTTCAGACAGCGCACATGGCAGAGCTGATGAAGATAAAAGAGAAATATATCTCATACACCTCGGTCGAAAAAACAGTTTTATAAAATATCAAGGCATCCGCTCATGACGGATGCCTTTGTTTGTTGGTGGGGAGTGCAGGGCTTCTGCAAATTGGGAGTTGTCTATTGCTCAAGCCACAACAAAGAAAAAAGTAAGTGACCCAGCTAATTTTTATAATCAGGCTTTCAATAGCCACGCCACAGTGTTTGAAGTATATCTGGTAAGAGCAAAGACACGACTCGTTTGTTTTTTTGCAGATATTTTATTTTTTCAAATAAAAAGAAAACGCGGGTAGTATAAAAGTTTGATTATGATATAGCGCAAAGGTAGAGCGGCATCGGTGCGTCGAGGTCGCCGCACCCTATAAGTTATATATCAATAAAATTGTGCAAAATCTGTGGGTGGATAATATTCTGCCATACTATACACATCCTTCCACTCCAAACAAAGCAAAAATCCGCCGCATCAAAAAATCAACACGGCGGATTTTTATTTCATCTCTCTGTATATTTCCCTCGCGCGGGTCGTCAGGGCTTCCTGCGTATTTTTTGTCACCCCGTCTATCACTTCGTCGAGTAATTGGGCGAGCACCGCGCCGAGCTTTCTGCCCTGCGGGATGCCGATATCCATGAGCGTGCGCCCGTTTATCTGGAGCTCGCGCAGCGACAGGCACGGCTTTTGCGCCGCCAGATTCTTCGCGATTTCTTCGGCATCGGCTATTTGGTCGAGCCGATATCTGTATTCCGGCGACTGCGCGAGCACATCTGCGCGCATGACCTTGAGCAATTTAAGCACGCCGTCGAGACCGAATTTTGAGAGATAGCGCGGCATTTTTTCCGTGCTTTCATATAGCTCCCAGCGATCGTGGTTGCTGACGAGGAACAGAATTTCATCTCTGAATTTGTTCGATACTTTGAGCCGCGCGAGTATCTGCGCCGAAATCTCCGCGCTGATTCGCTGATGCCCGTAAAAATGCGCAACACCGTTTTCGTCGAATTTTTTGACGGCGGGCTTGCCGCAGTCGTGCAGGAGCATCGCAAAGCGCAGCGTCGGCTCGGGGTCGATGCTCTCGACGGCTATCAGCGTGTGTTCGTATATATCATAGCAATGGTGCGGGTTGTCGTGGCTGTTTTTGTACATCGGCTGAAGCTCCGGCAGGATTTCAAACAGCACCGGGGCAAAGTCCGTTAGAATTCGCTTTGCGCCTTTTCCGCAGACGAGCTTTAACAACTCTTTTGCTATGCGCTCTTCGGAAATATTGCCGAGCAGAGCACGGTTTTTCAAAAGGCTCTGTGCGGTTTTCTCTTCAATCTCAAAATCGAGTGCGGACGCAAAGCGCATGGCGCGCAGAATTCGCAGGGCATCTTCGTTAAAACGCCTGTCCGGATCGCCGACACAGCGGATTATTCCGTTCTTGAGGTCATTCTGACCGCCGAAAAGATCGACCGTCCCGGTCATTTTGCTGTAAGCCATGGCGTTAACCGTGAAATCACGCCTGCCGAGATCCGCTCCGAGGTCAGAAGTAAAAGTCACGCTTTTCGGGTGCCTGTTGTCCTCATATTCGCCGTCGAGGCGGAAAGTCGTTATTTCAAGCGGCTCGCCGTCGATAACTACCGTCACCGTGCCGTGCTTTATGCCCGTGTCGATGCAGTGAAAGTCTGCAAACACGGATTTCATATCCTCCGGCTTCGCCGAGGTCGTTATATCCCAGTCGTTCGGAGTTTTTCCGAGCAGGCTGTCGCGCACGCATCCGCCGACGGCATATGCCTCGAAACCCGCCGACTGAAGCAGGTTTATCGCGGTGTCAACATTTTTCGGCATATCCATCGTCAAGCGGTTCAACTCCTTTACAACAAAGATATTTTATCATATAATTGTCATCGGATACAAGAGAAAAAGGAGCAAGAACATGAACATACAGATATTCGGAAAATCAAAATGCTTCGACACGAAAAAGGCGGAGCGCTGGTTCAAGGAGCGCAGGATAAAATATCAGCTCATCGATGTTGCAAAATACGGCATGAGCCGAGGCGAATACGCCTCGGTCAAGAAAGCCGTCGGCGGCATGGACAAATTATTCGACGAGAAGAGCAAGGCATACGAACAGCAGTTTATAAAATACCTCGCGCACGACGAGGACAAAGAAGAGAAGCTGTTCGAGCACCCCGAACTCTTCAAAACCCCGATAGTCCGAAACGGCAAGCAGGCAACGGTCGGCTACTGCCCGGTGATATGGAAAGATTGGGAATAATTTCGTTCGCACTCAAAGCAATTAGTGAACAGTGAATAGTGAAAAAATGCGCAGTATAATCAGATATCATCAACCCGCGAACTTTGCACAGATTTATTGATAAGCAACTTGTAGGGTGCGGCGACCCGACGCACGATGCCGCAGGGCGGCACAAAATGAAGTTATAAAAAGTATTTTTTTAATTTACCAACTTTCACGCTTCTAATTTTCACGAAAGGAGACCCGATATGCCAAACAGAATCTGGCTCTGCGGCGATACGCATATGCATTCTTCAATCAGCGACGGAAAATACACGCCCGACGAGCTCATTGAAAAATGCAAAACTAAGGGTCTCGACTGGATAATAATCACCGACCACAACAAAAACGCGGTCGGTGACAAAAGCTATTATTCAGAAAATCTGCTCGTCATTCCCGGCGCCGAATACACCGGGCGAAACGGGCACATGAATATATACGGGAGCGGGCTGCCCGAATTTGACGGCACGCGCCCGGAGAAATACGAACAGTATCTTTCAATGTCTGCTCTCGCTCATTCAAACGGATGCACGGTGTCAATAAACCACCCGTTTTGCAGCCGCTTCGGATGGAGGATGCCGCTCGAAGATTTTCCGGCGGACTGCGTTGAAATCTGGAACATGTTCATGCATCAGAGCAACATGACCTGCATCGGCTGGTGGGATCGGCAGATTCTCGGCGGCAGGCGAATCGCGGCAGTTGGCGGCAGCGACTATCACCGCGACTACGGCACATCGAATATGCTCGCTTCGCCGACAACATTCGTCTTTGCCGAATCGAACAGCGAAAAAGATATTTTATCAGCTCTGCGCCGCGGCAACTCGTTTATCACGAACTCGCCCGACGCGTCGAGGCTCGTTCTGTCATACAAAGACTGCGTTCAGGGCGACGAAGTTAAATTTGTCCCGGGGATGAAAGTTCATCTGCGCGCCGAAAGGCTCAGAAAAAATATGACCCTGCGCGTGTTCAACAACGAAAAAATCATATATGAACACAGAATCGGCGGCGAATCGGAACTCGACGAAGATATCTCTATAATAGAAAAAGGCTTCGTCCGCGCGCAGATAACATACCGTCTGCGCGGATTCAGAAAGGCATTTTTCAACATCAAAATGGCTCTATGGAGACCGAAAGAGAAAAATATTCCGTATGATACCGCCGTGTGGTGCATGACTAACCCGATGTGGATAGTATAAATATATTTTCAGAATTTTAAGTTGACCGTGCGGACATATTTTATTGCCTTATAACATGTAAGGTGCGGCGACTTCGACGCACCCTACAGACCGTATGTCAATAAAATTGTACAAACCTCGCGGGCGGATATCATCCGCCACTACAATATTGTGCTGATTTATAACAAAAAGGAACTGCACGCGGCAGTTCCTTTTTATTATTCAGATTTTTACTATATATCCGTCCTTGCGCGGGGGACGCGCAGTGGGTTCGGCGGCGGAATAGCCGAGGGCTATCGAGCCGACTCCGCGCAGGGTTTCGGGCAGATTCCACTCGCGCAGTAACTTTTTGCCCTCTTCGCTGTCGAATATCTCGCGTTCTCTGTGAACCCAGACCGAACCCAAATCGCAGGCGTGAGCGGCGAGCATCAGATTTTCGAGCACGCAGCTGCCGTCCTCAACAAACGTGTTTGCGCTCGGATCCGCGAGCACGAGAACAACGGTCGGCGCGCCGTAATATGGGTCTTTGTCGACGCCCATTATCGCGGCGTTGAGCTTTGAGAGCTTTTCGCGGTACTTTTTATCGGACACCGCGATTATAACAGGCGACTGGCGGTTCATGCCCGTCGGCGCATAAGTGCCCGCTTCGAGGACTGCGTCGAGCAGATCTTCCGGTATAGAATCAGGCTTGAAGCTGCGCGTGCTGCGGCGGGTTTTTATCATCTCAAGAAAATCTCTGTTCATATTTTTTCCTCCCAAAAAAAGCTTTCAGGACAGCGTATCAAACTGATACCGCCGCCCTGAAAGCACCTCTATTCATATCTCCTATACTTTCTTTATTCTGACATCCAAATATAGCCAAATTGTGTTCAAATTGTGAACATTTTTTGATTTCAGATAAATTTAAGGAAATATTTATTTATTTTGTCTACTTTAGCTTACTTTTTCTTGGCTTTAGGCAGTATCACGCAAACAAGAATGACGCACACGGCGGCAACTGCCGCGATGATTATCCATTTAGTGTTCGAGGTGTTCTGACCCGTTACGGGAACCATTTCTTCTGCAAAAGCGGTTATTGCCGCCGCAGCGACGCTTATCGCCATCAGAGCCGCCAGAACTATGGCGACCACTCTTGTCCATATTCCTCTCTTCTGCATTTTTATCATCCTTTCGTTCGGGCGTTATTTTACGCCGAGAATTTTTTCAATAGATTCGCCGAGCTTTTCGCCGAGAGCCGAGGAGTGATTTTCATCCTTGCCGCAGGCGGTTATATATGCCTTGAGCTTCGGCTCGGTGCCGGACGGGCGGACTATGACGCTGTTGCCGTCGGGCAGCTTATATGCGAGAACATTTGACTTCGGCAGGTCTATCTCGCTTGTTTTACCGCTCATTATATCAACGCGCTCGGACTTTTTGTAGTCGGCGGTCTCAATAACCTTCATGCCCGCTATCTCTTCGGGAGCATGCTCTCTGAGCGAGGTCATGATAGAGCCCATCTTCTCCATTCCGCTCTCGCCCTCGAAAGTAAAGTTGAGAAGAATATTTTTGTAGTAGCCGTATTTTTCATATATCTCGGTCATCTTCTGGGCGAGGGTCTTGCCCTGAGATTTATAATATGCCGCCATCTCGCAGACAAGGAGGGACGCGACTACCGCATCCTTGTCTCTCGCGTGCAGACCCGAAAGATAACCGTAGCTCTCTTCCATGCCGAGGATGAATCTGTCGCCCTCGTTTTTCTTTTCGAGATCAGTTGCAAATTCGCCGATATATTTGAATCCCGTCAGCACATCGTGTATCGCACAGCCGTAGCTCTCCGCGACGCGGTCAACGAGCGAAGTCGTAACAAAAGACTTGACTATAACGGGGTTTTTGGGCAGAGTGCCGGCATTTTTCATCGAAGAGAGAATATACTCGGTCAGCAGAACGCCGACTTCGTTGCCGCTCATGAGCCTGTAATCGTCTCCGGTGTTGACGGCGATGCCGACGCGGTCGCAGTCGGGGTCGGTCGCGAGAAGCAGATCGACATCCTTGCCCTCGGCGAGCTTCAGAGCCTCTTCAAAAGCCTGGCGAATCTCGGGGTTCGGATAGGGGCAGGTCGGGAAGTGGCCGTCAGGGTTCTCCTGAGAGGGGACTACCGTAACATCGTCGAAGCCCGCGCGCCTGAGTACTTCGCGGACAGGCTTGTTGCCCGTGCCGTTGAGGGGAGTGTAAATCAGCTTAAGCTTGCCCTTTGAGACGGCGTCGGGATTGACTCTGCGCGAAAGGACGCACTCATAGAACGCCTCGTTCACGCTGCTGTCAATAAATTCAATCTTTCCGCTCTTTATGCCCTCGTCGAAGTCCATGGTGCGGACATCGTCGAATATATCAACTTTTCTGATGCACTCGTATGTGGCGTTCGCCTCGGCGTCTGTCATCTGATAGCCCTCGTGCGAATAGCACTTGTAGCCGTTGTACTTCGCGGGGTTGTGGCTCGCGGTAATTATTATGCCGGAGCTGCAATGGAGCTTTCTCACGGCGAAAGAGAGCATCGGGGTCGGAACCAATTCGGGATAAATATATACTTTTATTCCGTTTGCGGCGAGCACGCCTGCCGCGCCCTTTGCGAAAACATCAGAGTTGATTCTCGAGTCGTGCGCTATCGCGACGGACGGGGAATCATACTTTGCGTTGAGATAATCCGCCAGACCCTGGGTCGCCTGGTTGACGGTGAAAACATTCATTCTGTTTGTGCCCGCGCCGAGAACTCCGCGCAGACCGCCCGTGCCGAATTCGAGCGCACGGTAAAATCTATCCGATATCTCATCTTCTTTGCCTTCAATGGCGGAAAGTTCGTCATGAAGTTCAGCATTGCCCTCGGTCTTTTTCAGCCAGAGGTCATAGAGATCTTTGATTTCCTGTTTCATTGTTCTGCTCCTTTCGAAAGCCGGTGGCATCGGCTTACTCATATAATATTATAATACCTTTATATCTTTTCATCAACCACTATTTGAGCAAATTTACCATTTGTTTATTTTATCCGGCACATAAATTTATAGTCTTGCCGTCTGTCTTTTATGCGTCATGTGTGGTATAATTAACGGCAGTATTAATAAAGCCATGTAAAAAAATGTTTTTTGCGTTCAATCGGAGATAATACTATGGAGAAAGAAACAAACAGCTTTTCGCAGGGACTGCGCGACGGCATGCCTATATGCTTAGGCTATCTGTCGGTCGCCTTTGCGTTCGGAATATTCACGGTCAGCCACGGACTCACGGCGTGGGAAGCCGTAATGATCTCGATGACAAATGTCACCTCCGCCGGGCAGTTGGCGGCGGTGCCGATAATCGCGGGCGGCGGATCGCTGTTTGAGCTGGCGCTGACGCAGTTTGTTATCAATATGCGCTATTCGCTCATGTCCGTCTCGCTCTCGCAGAAGCTCGGAAAGAGCGTGAGATTGATTGACAGATTTTTAATATCGTTTGTCAATACAGATGAAGTTTTCGCGGTCGCTATTTCAAAAGGCGCGCCGCTCGGCAGAAAATATCTCTACGGACTGACCCTGACTCCCTATCTCGGCTGGAGCCTCGGTACTCTCCTGGGTGCTGTCGCCGGAAATATCCTGCCCGCAATGCTCGTCTCCGCCCTCGGAATCGCGATATACGGAATGTTTATAGCGATAATAGTCCCGCCCGCGAAAAAGAGCCTGCCGACTCTGCTCTGCATCTTGACTGCAATCGCTCTGAGCTGTGCATTTAAATTTGTGCCCGTGCTCTCGAAAGTGCCGAGCGGTTTCGCGATAATTATCTGCGCCGTTGCGGCGAGCGTGCTGTTTGCGCTCGTGGCTCCGATAAAAGAGGAGCAGACAGAGGAGGTGAGCGCCGATGAATAACTACATTCAGTTTTTCTCCGGTCTTGCCGTCATGGCGGGAGTTACATATCTCGTCAGAATGCTCCCGCTCGTCTTGGTCAAGAAAAAGATAGAAAACAGATTCATAAATTCTTTTCTCTATTATGTCCCGTATGCGGTGCTCGCCGTTATGACGGTTCCCGCGATATTTTCATCCACAGCGAGTCTCCCGAGCGCGATAGCGGGCTTTGTCGTAGCTTTGATTCTCGCATATTTCGAGCGCGGTCTGCTGACCGTCGCCGCCGCGTCCTGCGCCGCCGTGTTCATAGCGGAGCTGATAATGAAATTCATTCACTGAGGTAATATAAAATGGTACTGCGCGAAGTTTCTAAAATAGATGTAAATTATGTAAAAAAGCTATACAAAGAGGCTTTTCCGATAAGAGAGAGAATGCCTTTTTCAAGGCTGCTAAAATTACAAAAAAATAATATAATAAAAATGTTCGCCGCATATGAAAACGGCGAACCCTGCGCTCTCGCGATAACCTGCACGGGCAGCAAATCGGTGCTTCTGATGTACCTTGCCGTTGATGGCAACAAACGCGGTCAGGGACTGGGTTCAAAAATTATCCCCGCCCTGTGCGAGACTTTCCCGCGCCGCAATCTCCTGCTCGAAATAGAAAAACCGGACGAAAACAAGCCGATGACCGTTCGCAGAAAAGAATTTTATCTTCGCTGCGGACTTCGCGAGACGGGGACGGAGATATCTCTCGCCGGAGTTCCGATGGAGATTCTCATAAAGGGCGACGGCGAGTTCGACAAATACGAATATATAGACATCTACCGCAAACACTTCGGAATAAAAATGGCGAAGCTGCTGCTGAAAATCAAATAAATTAAGCCGGAAGAAAAAATTTTCCGGCTTTAATTTTATATATTTATTGTTTCTTCAATCTGCCCCGCTTCAATTGCCGGCTCTTCGATTTCAATGGTTTTCCTCTTTTTGCTGTTAAACACTTCGTCGAGCTTTTTACACAGTGCGTTTATTCTTATCAGCCTGAAAAGCTGTATTCTCAGAAGGTCTATTACTATACATATTATAAATACAGCGAGCGCCATTGCAACCGAGCCGAAAATCATCGCCGCCGTGCCGTGATTGACGAGCGGCATCGCGATATCTTTCATCAGCTTATTAAACACGAGCGGATGAGTATGTATCAGATAAACTCCGAGAGCGGCGGGGGTTATATAATTTATAAACTTCTCCGTTTTCTTTCCGAATTTCAGCTTTGAGAAGAATATGAAAAGGAAGATTGCGGACAAGACCACAAAAGGCGAGGTATATGTCAGGTAGTTCACCGTGTCGTCTGTAAATATCTTTTTCATCGGATCTTTTAAAAATATATTTAGCGCAAAATTGCATCCGACGGAGATTATATAAAATAACAGTGCACTGTACCATTTCATCTTCGCGCCGACGCCGAATTTTTTCATATACGCGCCGACAAGATACATAACCATGAGCCATATCGGGCTGTAGCCCTCGGAAAATTTGAATCCGTCTTTTCCGATTATAAACGAACCCGTTGTCAGAAGCAGAATAACAGCTATAACCGCAGTGAAGCTCTTCTTATCTGCCGCCTCTGCGAATTTGTTCATCATCGGGATGAATAAATACATCAGAAAATACGCGGTCATGTACCAATACTGCTTTGAAATTATCGGAGTCAGTGCATAGACTATATTCTGCGCGCTGAAAAATTCGCGGTAGATTGATATCATAATCGCAGACAGACCGACGCTGTAGAAAAATATCTCGAACCACAATTCCGTTATCCTCGACGGCTTTATCTTTTTGCCGAGCATAAGATACCCGCTGACGAGTGCGTAGCAGTTGACCGCGCAGAATGCCGCATTCTGCATGAGATAAACCGAATAATAGCTGCTTGTTCCCGCGGCAGCTCCGGTTATCCCGCCCATTCCCAGAACATGAAGCAAGGCTATCATGAACATGGAAAACAGCTTAAAGAGGTTAATTCCGGTGTTCCTCTTTTTCATTTGTTATCCCCTCACTCAGATATTTGAAAGACTGTCAACATACTCCGTGCGTTTGAGCAGCGTTGACGACGATATCTGTGAAATATAGACGTGCGTTTTTTGGTCTCTGCCGATGCAGACTATAAACGATTTCGGAAGATCGGTGCAGACATTCGTAACGCAGCCGTCCTTTTCGGCCTTCGCGAGATAGTCGCGTGTGGCCTTTGAGACGGTCGAAGTGTCGAGGTCAAATATTCCGACTATCTCGTCCATGCTCACGACCTTGTCCTGGCCGAGATGAAGATACATCAGTCTCCCTCCTCATATTTCATTTATATTGCCGTCCGTCATCTCAAACGCTTTACCCTTCTGCAGCCGCAGCAGCTGGGACGGATCGCAGCAGGTTATGAAAACCTGCCTCTTTCCGAGGCGTTCGAGCAGCAGTTCCTGTCGCCCGTCGTCAAGCTCGCTCATAACATCGTCGAGCAGGATTATCGGGCTTTCGTCCGTGATTTTTTCGAGTATGTCCGCCTCGGCTAATTTTAGCGAGAGGGCACAGGATCTCTGCTGACCCTGCGAGCCATAGATGCGGGCGTTTCTGTTGTTTATAAAAAATGAAAGATCGTCTTTGTGCGGACCTGTGCCTGTAAACTGGCGTCGGATATCGGTCTTGCGATTTTTTTCGAGCTCGTCGAGCATGGTCTGCGCCGCCGATTGTTCGTCAAAATCGGTAGTTTTGCAGAATGTATCATATCTGACCGTCAGCTTTTCGCGCCCGGCGGTTATTCCGGAATAATTTTCCGCAGCCTGCTTTTTTATCATATCGAGATATTCAAAGCGGTAGCGAAGTATTTTGGCTCCGAGGGCGGACAGCTGTGCGTCCCATGAAAAAAACATATCGGAGCTTATATTTCCGCTCGCCGCAGCCTGACGCAGCAGCGCGTTGCGCTCGGAGAGAGTTTTGATATATTTTGAAAGTATCCCTGCGTAGTTGGGCTTGACAAGGCTTATAGCTATGTCTATAAACTTTCTGCGCTCACCCGGTCCGTCCTGGACTATAGACAGCGTTGCCGGGGAAAACAGCACCGCCGGGAACTCACCGATGAGTCTTCGCGGAGTGTCTTTATGAACGCCGTTTATCCACACATTCTTTTTATCCGTCAGTTCGAGCCGAGCCGTCTGATCTCTGTCAAATGCAAAAAAGCTTATATCGAGCATACTGCGCTCGCAGTTCTCGCGTATAAGCTGGGAATTTTTTCTTGTCCTGAAGCTGTGACAACCGGTAAAGAGCCAGATGCTCTCAATGAGATTCGTCTTGCCCTGTCCGTTTTCGCCGAAAATTATATTTATAGACCTGTCTGGCGAAATTACTGCATTTTCAAGATTGCGGAAGTCTTTTGCATTGTGCTGTGTTACATACATATCAAATAACTTTGTATATTTTATGTTCAAACTCAGCCGTATCTCCCGGACGGAGCTTCTTGCCGCGCGAAGTACAGACTTCGCCGTTGACTTTCACTTCTCCGTCCTGGATAACGAACTTTGCGTGTCCGCCGGTCACAACTGCGTCGCAGAGCTTCAGAAAAGCGTCGAGGCGGATAAACTCGGTGTCTATCTTTTTCTCCGTGACCGGTTTCTCTTTTATTCTGACTTTGAGTTTTTTAACCATTTCTATCCTTCTTACTCAGTCTTTATTCTAACGGGCAGCACGAGGAACAGGAAGCTGTCACCCTCGGGCGGAAGGATTATTATCGGCGAAACGGGGCCGTTGAGCTTGAAATTGACTTCGTCTGTATCCGCAACGCGCAGAGCGTCGGTCAGATACTTATTATTGAAACCTATTTCAACATCGTCGCCGTCTATCTCGGCCGAAACGCTGTCGCTCGCAGTACCGAGCGAGGTGACGCTCGAGAGTCTTATCATATTGTCGGCGAAAACGCACTTGATGGGGCTCTTGTACTTCTCGCTGATAATGAGCGACGCGCGGTCGATTGAATTTATCATGTCGCGGGTGTTGACTCTGACTCTTGTTGTGCATTTGGGCGGAATAGCGGATTCATAATTTAAGAATTCGCCCTCAAGAAGTCTCGAAACGACGCTGTAAGAGCCGATTTCAAAGACAATATGTCTCTTTCCGACTCCGAGCGAGATAGTTCCGTCATCGTCGTTCATCAATTTCATTATTTCAGAAAGCGTCTTCGCGGGGACGATAAATGAGATATCGTCGCCGGAATAATCAATATTCTCTTTTCTGACGGCGAGTCTGAATCCGTCGATTGCAATGAGCTTCAGTATATTGCCGCTGATATCAAACTTGACGCCTGTGTGAACGATCTTGCTGTCGTTAACTGCGACGGCGAATATAGTCTGCCTGACCATATCTTTTAAAACGCCCTGATTGATAACAATAGGATATCCGCCGGAGACTGACGGGAGCTCGGGATATTCCTCAGCGCTCATGCCGATAAGCGAATATTTTGCGTTGCCGCTGACGATGCTTGCAAGAAGTCTCGCATCGGACTCAAAGCGCACGCTCTCGCCGGGGAGCTTGCGCATAATGTCGCAGAGAATGCGGGCGTTGATAATTATTGAGCCCTCTTCTTCGACTGTCGCCTTTATTGCGGTATTTATGCCGAGTTCAAGGTCATATCCCGTGAGAATAAGCTGACCGCTGACTGCTTTTATGAGAATACCTTCTACTGCGGGTATCGACGTTTTGGTCGATACTGCTCTCTGCACGTTGAGGCAAGCCTCGGAGAGCTCCGCCGTGCCGCAAACAAATTTCATGAAAGATCCTCCCTGTCTGTGAATAAATAAATATTATATTTAGTAGTAGTAGTAGTAGAGGGTGTTGAAAGTGAGGAAAAGTGCCTCTGTCCCTTTACTGTCAATGAAACCGCGATTTTTAGTTTTCCACATCGGATGAGGAAAGATTTTACTTTTCCACACCCTTAAAAACACCGATGTGGAAAGTGTGGAAAACCGGTATGTGGAAAACTCAAAGAATGTGGAAAACTTTTCTTTTTATCAGAGCTCTTTTCTGCCCTCGATAGCCTTTGTGAGAGTGAAATTATCGGCATATTCAAGATCCGCGCCGACGGGAATTCCGTAAGCAAGGCGCGATACTTTCACTCCGAGCGGCTTTACGAGCCTTGAGATAAACAGAGCTGTGACATCGCCCTCGGCTGTCGGATTAGTAGCCATGATAAGCTCTTTTACTTCGCCGTCGCCAAGTCTGTTGACAAGCTCTTTTATGCAGAGATCATCGGGACCGACTCCGTTCATCGGGGATATCAGCCCGTGGAGAACGTGATATACTCCGCCGAACTCGTGCGTGCGCTCGATAGCCATGACTGCTTTCGGGTCTTCGACAACGCAGATAACGCTCTTGTCCCTCGACGGGCTCTTGCATATTGGGCAGAGCTCCGCGTCGGTTAAGTCACAGCATATTGGGCAGCGGTGAATTTTTGTTTTAGCCTCAACTATCGTGTCGGCAAATTCTTTTGCCTGCTCGTCCGTCATCGAAAGAATATGATAAGCGAGCCTCTGAGCATTTTTTCTGCCGATTCCCGGCAGGCGCTCAAACTGTTCTATCAATCTCGCGAGCGGAGCGGCATTGTTCTGCGCCATATCAGAAAAGTCCGGGGATGGAAAGTCCGCCCTTGGCGCGCTCCATGCCCTGCTCCATAGCGTCGTTAGCCTTGCGCACGCTCTCGTTGAAAGCGGCGATTATCAGATCCTCGAGCATCTCCGGCTCTTCGGGGTCGATTATCTCGGGAGCCATCTTGATGGAAACAGCCTCGTGGCGTCCGTTGACTGTCACTTCAACAGCTCCGCCGCCTGCGCTCGCGGTGAACTCGGTCTCTTCGACCTCCTGCTGGACGCGGGCCATCTCCTCCTGCATCTCCTGAATTTTCTTCATCATATTTGCACTGCCGCCCTGCTGGGCGCCGGGGATTCTTGCTTTCATGATTATTTCTCCTTACTTCAACTGTTTTTGAAATCGTTTATTTTTTTTATAAGCCCTTCGAGCGGGTCTTTGCCGCTGTGCTGTTCGGGGGCTTTATAAAGACCTATTTTATACCGTTTGCCGGTGACTGCGAAAATAGCTTTCATTAAGAGCACTGCGTGGGTGTCCTGCTTGATGAAAGACGAGAGCGCGGGATTCTCACTTTTTATAAGAATAAAGTTGTCGCGCTCATATCCGCTCGCTCCGTTGAGTATTCCGTGGAGCGGCGCATCGACTTTCTGAAGCTCGTCCATGACCTCTGCCCAGCGGGAGAACTGAATCGTTTCGCCGTTCGTGCCCTCGGGTGATGGCGCAGGAGCGTGATGCTCGGCGGGGGCTTCCGTTTTCGGCTCTGGAGCCTTTTCTTTTATATCAGCTTTCTGCGGCTCGGAAGTTTTTTTCATTTCTTCCGCTTTTATCTGCTGTTGAGGCTCGGAAACGGCTGTTTTTATTTGTTCGGGAGCTTTCGGATTATTTTCAACGGGCACAGCACTGCTTACCGCCGTGAAATTGCCGGAAGCCAATTTCGCTTCGAGCGCAGATATTCTTCTGAGCAGAGCGTCATTCTCCGAATCAAGCGACTCGGAGCAGAGCTTCACGAACGCCATTTCGAGAGGTATTCTCTTGTTAGACGAGCGCTTTATCTGCGAGAATGTGTCTTCGATAATATTTAAATCATAGAGAAGCTCTTCGAGCGGCAGTTTTTCCGCGAGAGCTTTCAGAGATTTCAGTTCATCGTCTGTAGCTATCAGAATGCTGTCCGCATTTTTGACCGTTTTGACTATCATCAAGTCGCGCAGATGAAACATGAACTCGGAGCAGAGACGCTCCATATCGCAGGAGTTCATGTGCAGCTCGTTAATTATTCCGAGAGCTGAGGCGCAGTCCTTTTTAATTATACATTCGGACAGGCGCATCAGATAGTCGCGCCCTGCGAGTCCCGCGCTCTTTGTAACGACTTCGCTTGTTATATGTTCGTCGACTGCACAGCATCTGTCGAGCAGCGAGAGCGCATCACGCAGCGCCCCGTCGGCGACTTTCGCTATCAGTGCGGCGGCGTCTTCGTCGAGAGTGATATTCTCATGCTCGGCGACATATTGGAGTCTTGCGCAGATATCCTCGGGCGTTATTCTCTTGAAGTCAAATCTCTGGCAGCGCGAAAGAATAGTCGCGGGGAGCTTGTGGACTTCGGTAGTCGCGAGGATAAATATAACATGCTCCGGCGGCTCTTCGAGAATTTTCAGAAGAGCGTTGAACGCGCCGGTCGAGAGCATATGCACCTCGTCTATAATATAGACTCTGTATTTTGCTTTTACCGGCGTAAAATTCGCCTCGTCGCGAAGATCGCGGATATTGTCAACGCCGTTGTTTGAAGCGGCGTCTATCTCAATAACATCGAGCACCGAGCCGTTATCGATGCCGCGGCATATCTCGCACTCGTTGCAGGGGTCGCCGTCATGCGGCGAGAGGCAGTTGACCGCCTTTGAAAGAATCTTTGCGCAGGTGGTCTTGCCCGTTCCGCGCGAGCCGGTGAACAGATAGGCGTGGGCGACCCTGCCGCTGACGAGCTCATTCTTGAGCGTCGCGGTTATATGGGGCTGACCGTAGACCTCTTCAAAAGTCTGCGGACGCCATTTTCTGTAGAGCACGCGGTACATAACAGACCGTCCTTTAAAAATACTTTTTGATAAAAACAAAAACGAGCCTTTATCTTGGTCATGCGGCGGGCAGGCGGACTGTGGCGCACAGTGCAGACCGCTTAATGCTGCTCGGTTCCCCGCCTGACATGGTTCACGGCGCCCGCCACGCCACATGACCAAAACAAAGCCTCGCTTAAGATGCTTATCAGGTTACTAAGATATTATAATATATATTTGAATCAATTACAAGTGTTATATACTATAATAATATGCAAAATTTTTTGTTTCCGGGGTTGTGTAATTTATCTTGAAAATTAAACAGCGAAGATTTGCTTTTTTTAAAAGTCTGATTTATAAACAGATAATTACATCTTCCGGCAATATTCATCCGATTTGTTTTATAAGCAATGTTTTCTGCTTTTCATGGGTAAACAAGTATGATATAATAAAAATATGTATAAGAAAGGAAGTCTTATCATGACAAAGCTCAAGAAATTCGGCGGAAAATACAAAGACGAGACCGTTGAGAGAATAGCGCGGTACTTCGGATTCAGCGCGAGTCTGCATTTCGGCACGGACAAGCCCGACGAGAGCCGAATGAAAGCGGCGAAAAAGACGCTCAAAGAGTGGACCCACGGAAACGGCGAATTATTTGTGATAGTTGACGAAAAAGATACAGTCGGCTTTGTCCATATAAATTACCGCACGGGCAACACCGCGTGGATAGAAGATATTTATGTTGACGAAACAAGACGCGGACAGGGAATCGCCACGCGCGTTATAGGTCTTGCGGAAGATAAGATAAAATTCCACAGAGGCTATACTTCGATCTGCCTCGAGGCTTCGCCCGATAACAAAGCTGCGCTCGCGCTCTATCATAAGCTCGGCTATATCACGCTCGGCATGATAACCGTGCGCAAAGAGATATATAAAAACGACAAAAAGAACGAGACCGAGCTTTTCGGACTGACTTATAAATACTGAGGTGCATCATGGAATACAAATTCAATCATTTTAACTTCAATGTAAAAAATCTCGACGAGAGCATAAAATTCTATAACGAAGCTCTCGGACTCAAAGAGATCCGCCGCAAAGAAGCGTCGGACGGCTCTTTTACAATAGTTTTTATGGGCGACGGCAGCGGCACTTTTTCTCTTGAGCTCACCTGTCTCAAAGATCACCCGCAGGCATATGATTTGGGCGAATGTGAATTTCATCTCGCGCTGACTGCGGACGACTACGAGGCCTCGCTCAAAAAGCATAAAGAGATGGACTGCGTCTGCTATATAAACGAGGGCATGGGGATATATTTTATCTCTGACCCGGATGGCTATTGGATAGAGATAATCCCGAAGAGGTAAGCTATGACAAAAAAGCAAAAGGCCGCCCTCGCTGTGGCGGCGCTTGAAAAAGAATATCCGGATGCTCTGTGTTCGCTTGAAGAAAAGGAGCCTTATCGTCTGCTGATAGCAGTCAGACTTTCGGCTCAGTGCACGGACGCGCGGGTAAATTTAGTCACCCCCGTGCTCTTTGAGCGATTCCCGACGCTCGAGAGCCTCGCTTTCGCCGATGTTGCCGAGGTCGAGGAGATAGTCCACCCCTGCGGCTTTTTCCGCGCAAAGGCTAACGACATAGTCTCGATGAGCCGGATGCTCATTGAAAAATATGATTCCAAAGTGCCTGATACCATCGAAGAGCTTGTCAAGCTCCCGGGAGTCGGCAGAAAGACCGCGAATTTAATAGTCGGCGATGTCTACGGCAAGCCCGCAGTCGTTGCGGACACGCATCTTATCAGAATAACAAATTTGTTGGGGCTTGTTGACACAAAAGACCCGGCAAAAGTAGAAAAAGAGCTGAAAGTTCTGCTCGATCCTAAAAAGAGCAACGATTTCTGCCACCGCTGCGTGCTTCACGGCAGGGCGGTGTGCATCGCACGCAGACCGAACTGTCCCGCCTGCGTGATGAACGGATTTTGCAGCTATTATTTAAAGCAGAAATGATATCAGCGCCGTCACCGCAGCTCCCGCGAGCGCGGAGCAGGCGAATTTCAGTGCGGAGATAATTTTTCTCTTTTTGAGCTTGCTTGCCGGAGGGATACCCGCGCTGTCGGCTATCAGACCTGCCCGCTCGCGCAGCGTACCCTCGCTCGTTGCGGCGTATTCGGGTTTGACGAAAAACAGCACTTTTTCAAAATATTCGCATTTGGTCTGTGTTATCTCTATGACCTGACGGTTCACACCTTTTATCATTTTTTCTTGCCCTCCGAATGTCATGTGTTGATTATTTTTGACTTTTCGGGCGTGAAATATACCGACGGGCGGAGAAAAGCCGATTATACGAATTGTAATCACACTTTCGCGCGTGATATGTGGAAAACTATGTGGAAAATGTTGATAACTTCTTCAAAAACGCTTGAAAAACCTTGACAAGCTGATGTGGATAGATAAATCAAAGTCGAAAATATATACAATTTGTTATATTTTCTTTACTTTTGAATTTGAATATATTTCGCTTATATAACAAAAGGAGCGGATTTGAGTTGGATTGTGACAAAATTTTGCAGACGGACGGCGGAAGCATAATAACCGGGCTTCGCTGTTTCAGCCTGCCGCTAATACTCGACTGCGGTCAGGCGTTTCGCTGGAGCGAGAATGCGGACGGCAGCTGGAGCGGAGTGGCGATGAGCCGCGAGCTCAGACTAAAGCAGGACGGAGATAGATTATTTTTTGAAAACACGACGCCCGACGAAATAAAAAACATATGGATAAAATATTTTGACCTCGGCCGCGACTACACTGCGATATGCAAGCGCCTGAGCGCGGACGAAAATCTCAAAACCGCGTGCTCGGAGTATCCGGGGATAAGAATATTAAAGCAAGACGAGTGGGAGACGCTCTGCTCGTTTATTATTTCTCAGAATAATAATATACCGCGAATAAAGGGTATAATCGGCAGGCTCTGCGAAAACTTCGGAGATAAGCTCCCCGGCGGGGGATATTCGTTCCCGTCAGCCGAAAAACTGGCTTCTCTCGAACCGGACGATCTCGCGCCGCTGAGAGCAGGTTTTAGAAATAAATATATAATCGACGCCGCGCGCAAAGTAGCGGGCGGTGAAGTGAATCTTTCCGCGCTCAGAAGTGCTTCAGACGATGAAGTGCGCGAAAGCCTTTTGAAAATAAAAGGCGTCGGCGCGAAAGTTGCGGAGTGTACATTATTATTCGGCTTCGGGCGCGTTGATGCGTTCCCGATAGATGTCTGGGTGCGCCGCGTTGTCGGCGAGCTATACCCGAACGGACTGCCCGAGTGTATGGATGGAGTGCGCGGAATAGCGCAGCAGTATCTGTTCCATTGGCGCAGACACCTTGAGGAGGACGAGAAGAAAAATGCAGGCTGATATTCTCTCCGCCGCGGAGATAAAAAAATATCTCACAAAAGAGCGAAAAAATAATATCGCCGTCTTTGACACGGTGGATTCAACGAACACTATCCTAAAAAATTGGTGCGCCGAGGGAAAGGCCCGACCCGGCGACTGCGTGACAGCCGACTGCCAGACGAAAGGGCGCGGCAGGCGCGGCAAGCGATTTGAATCGGACAAAGGAGTAGGAATTTATCTCTCTTTTTTGCTCGGTACGGGCGACGCGACCCCGGATGAGATAAGCGAGATAACCGCGTGGGGCGCGGTTGCGGTGCGCCGCGCGATAGAAAAAGTCTGCCATGCGGGAAGCAAAATAAAATGGGTCAATGATATAGTCTGCGGCAGGATGAAAATATGCGGCATACTCACAGAGATGACCTCGGCGGGTCCCGTGATGGGGATCGGCATAAATGTGAATCAAAGCGAAGACGGCTTTCCGCCGGAGCTTCGCAATATCGCTTCGTCGCTTAGAATAATATGCAAAAGAGAATTTAGCAGGGCGCAGATAATTGCCGCCGTTATCGAAGAGCTCGATTTGATAAACGCGGGATTTCCCGAGAAAAGAGAGAAATATCTAAAGGAATACCGCGAGAACTGCGCCGTTATCGGCGAGGAGATAAGCATCGAGCGCGGCGAAGAAATTAAAAAAGGCCGTGCTGTTGAAATCGCCGAAAATTTCGGGCTTGAAGTTATTTTCGAAAACGGAGAGCGCGAAGTAATAACCGGCGGCGAAGTGAGCGTAAAAGGATTTTACCCGGCAAATAATATCGGGAGAGAATAAATTGACGGAGGGTACAAAATGAACAAACACAGAAAAGGACTCTATATTATTTCAGGACTTTTCTATCTTTTCTTCTCGGGCGCGCTCGCGCTTTATCCGACCAAGATGACGGTCGGCGCTACAATTTCGATGATAGCGGGCGCGGTTCTGACGCTCGCGGCGGCAGTTTCTTCATTTATACTTGCGGCGCAGTCCGGCAAGAATCCGAAGGATTCCGCAGTCCGCACTGTTGTTATGCCGATATGCTTCGTCGGCTTTGCGGTAATTCTCGCGGCGGATATCATAAACACCGCCGTACATTTTGAAACGGCGTTCGACGCAGTCAGAATTATAGCAGAACTTATAGGCGCGGCGGGACACATTGCCGCAGCCGTTATCATGTTCAAAAATAACATGGTATTCATCAGAAGAAATAAAATTGCATATGCCGTGTTCGCCGCGATGACGGGAAATCCCGCTTCCATATTTGTCTCCGGCTCGTTCGCGCGCGAAAGAGCGGACGGCGAATGTAAAAAGCTCCGCAAGGCGGGTGTTATCGAGCTTATTGTCGGCGCGGTAATTATTGTTGCGGCGTACATAATAACCAATCTCACCCTGCCGAGCGACACATTCCGCGCGGTGGCCGACTGGCTGTTCCTCTGCCTGACTCTCGTTACCGACATGGGTCTTGCACTCATCGCCGTCTCGACCCCGAAAGATAAAAAGAAAAAGGCGAAGAAAAAATGAACAGACGAAATATACTTCTCTATACCCTCGCGGGCGTGTTTTCTGTTATCGGCGCGCTGACAAACGGCATCTCGCCGTTTTTAGCCGGCAGCTCGGCGGCGGAAAAAATTGTCTCGCTGTGTTTGGCGATCATATTAATACTCATAGGCGTTTCGGCGATAACCGCATCGTCGCGAATCAAAAAGAGCGGGAATGCAGACTTACGCCTGACGAAAAAAATAATGCCCGCTTTGCTCTGCGTTATGGCGATATTTATATTAGTGGATGCGGCGGTGTGCATACCGAATTTCAACGGGCTCACAAGCGGAGTGCGCATAGCGGGGGATATAATAAATTCAATCGGCTTTGCGTCATGCGGCATCCTGATGCTCAAAAACAACAGGAGCGAAAAAAACACGGTGCTGTATATTATTCTCTCCGTGCTCTCAGGCAGTATCTCGCCGATAATGATAACCGCGGCGTGGCTTGCGCTCCCGTATGACCCCGACCGCGAACGCTCGCGCAGAAAAGCGCGAAACGGACTGATAACAGCATTCTTTGTCGTTCTCGTGACATATGCGGCGGTTTATATCGCGCTCGGACAGGAGACGGCGCAGAACATCGGACTTTCGGAGCTGTATATAAAAGTAATGTCGGCGCTGTTCGTCGCGGTTATCGCCGTGTTCGCGTTTATCCCCTCGTCGAAATACAAACGTAGAGACAGCGCGGAAAAATAAAATATTTATTCAGCTTCATTTCGGCAGATACGCCGGGATGAAGCTGTTTTTTATTTCGGGATATTGCGGAGTGTATAGATTTTTATGCACCGTAGCTAAGAGCGGGACAAAATTTTTTGAAATATCTATTACCGATAGTTTGTAGGGACAGCCGCAAGGGCCGTCCCTACGAGTTGCAAAAGACAAGAATCACTGCTAATTTCGCGGGCTGATGATATCTGCCCCTACTGCACAATTTTGAGCGAAGCGAAACTCCGCTCTTGACAAACCGCGCTTTCAGGATTAAAATTGAAAACGATTCTCAAATTCAGTTTGCGGCGGAATATTTCTTCTGTTTTCTGCCGAAGCTCAAAGAGGTGTTTTTTTTATGGGTTACAACACAAAGCAGGGCGAATTGATTACCTCTCTGCTAAAAAACAGCGGCGGCAGGCATCTGACCGCCGAGGATATATCGCATATTCTGGGCGAGCGCGGCTGCCCGGTCGGCAAAGCTACGGTCTATCGCCATCTCGAAAAAATGCTGCGCGAGGGGAGCGTGCGCAAGTTCGTGCTCCACGACGGGGAGAGCGCGTGCTATCAATATGTCGGTGACAGCGCGGACTGCTGCAACCACTATCATCTTAAATGCTCCGAGTGCGGAAAGCTGCTCCATGTCGAGTGCAGCTTTCTCGACAAGGTCGCGGAGCATATCTTCGAGCACCACGGGTTCACCCTCAGCGAGGAGAATACCGTGCTCTACGGAGTCTGCGCCGAGTGCGCCGAAAGGAAAAAGAATGAAAACTAAGTTTTTGCGCGCGGCGGCGGTCATACTCTGCGCGGCGATGGTATTTTCGCTTGCCGCCTGCTCCTCCGGAAAAATTGAATCGAAGAGCGATAAGCTCCGCGTTGTATGCACGCTGTTCGTGCCGTATGATTTCGTGCGCGAAATAGCCGGGGACAGAGTAGATTTGACTTTGCTGCTCCCGCCCGGAATGGAGAGCCACTCATACGATCCGACTCCCGCCGATATGAAAGCGGTCAACAATGCGGATTTGTTGATCCGCGTCGGCGAAAATATGGAGACCTGGTCGGCGAAGCTCTTTGACAAATCGACGGGAGCGGGCGAGTATCTCGATATCGCTTCAGAAATGGGTCTGCGCCTTGCCGCGCATGAGCATGAGCATGAACACGGCCACGAGGACGAGCATGAACATGAGCACGAATATGAAGAGGGCTTTGTCGATGCGCATATCTGGACGGACCCGGTCTACGCTCAGGGCATGGTGAAGGTCATAACCGACGCGCTCTGCCGGCTCGACGGCCGCAACGCCGAGTTCTATAAATCAAACAGCGAAAAATATATCTCAAAGCTTCAGTCGCTCGATGCGGGATTCAAAGACGCAGTCAAAAACGGAAAGCGCGATATAATCGTATTCTCCGGCCGCTTCGCTTTCCGCAATTTCACCGAGCGGTATTCGCTGAAATTCGTCAGCGCGCTCGACGCCTGCGCGGACAACTCCGAGCCGGGTGCGCGGACTGTAGCGAAGATAATAAACACTGTAAAAAACGGGAACATCCCGGTCATTTTCTATGAAGAGCTGGCCGAGCCGCGAACGGCGGAGATAATCTGCGGCGAGACGGGCTGTTCGATGCGGCTGTTCCACTCATGCCACAATGTCAGCCGCGATGAATTTGAGTCCGGGGTCGGCTATCTCTCGCTGATGAACGACAATCTCCGAAATCTCAGGGAGGCACTTTCATGAACAAAAATATATTGCTTGCCTGCCGCGATGCTGTGATAGGCTACGACAATACGGTAGCGGTCAACGGCGTGAGTTTTGAGCTTGAACGCGGAGATTATCTCTGCATAGTCGGCGAAAATGGCTCGGGCAAGAGCACACTTCTAAAAGGTATTCTGGGGCTTATCCCGATGAGAGGCGGAAGCGTTGATTTCGCTGACGGGCTCAGGCGCACGGACATAGGCTATCTGCCGCAGCAGACCCAGGCTCAGCGCGATTTTCCCGCGACGGTGCGCGAGGTCGTGCTCTCCGGCTGTCTCAACGGCTCGAAAGGTCCGTTTTATTCCCGCGCTGACCGCAGTCTGGCGAATAAAAATATGGAAAAGCTCTCGATAACAAATATCGCGAACAGATCATACCGCGAGCTCTCCGGCGGTCAGCAGCAGAGGGTTCTGCTCGCGCGTGCGCTCTGCGCCGCAAAAGAGTTGCTTTTGCTCGACGAGCCGGTGACCGGGCTTGACCCGGTGGTGACTGCTGAGTTCTATCGCCTGATAAAAAAGCTCAATCGGGATTCCGGCATAGCCGTTATCATGGTCTCGCACGATATAGAGTGCGCCGTAGAGAATGCGAACAAGATTCTGCATCTCGGCTCGCGCGGAGTCGAATTTTTCGGCACGACCGAGGACTATTTAAAGAGCGACGCCGGACGGCGTTTTGCGGGGAGGGGGAGAAGCGATGTTTGAACTTATAGCCGAGATGCTTTCTTATTCATTCATGCGCCGCGCCCTGATAGCGGGTCTGCTCGTGGCTCTCTGCTCCGCCCTGCTCGGGGTTACACTCGTATTAAAGCGCTATTCGATGATAGGCGACGGGCTCTCCCACGTCGGCTTCGGCGCGGCGTGCGTGGCTATGGCGCTGAATGTGGCGCCGCTGAAAATCTCCGTGCCCGTAGTTGTAGTTGCCGCTTTCCTGCTCATGAGGATAAACGACAACGCGAAGATAAAGGGCGACGCCGCCATAGCGCTCATTTCGAGCACGGCTATAGCAGTCGGCGTCATTGCGGCATCTTTGACAACCGGACTCAACACCGATGTGTCGGGTTATATGTTCGGCTCGGTTCTGCTCATGGGCAAAAATGATATTATCGCCTGCGCCGCGATATCGGCGGCGGTGCTCGTGCTCTATGTCATATTCTATAACCGCATCTTTGCCGTAACTTTCGATGAGACTTTCGCCGCGGCGACCGGAACAAAGACGGGACTCTACAATACTCTTATAGCTCTGCTCACCGCCGTCACTGTTGTCGTTGGCATGAGGATAATGGGCGCATTATTGATATCAAGTTTGATAATCTTCCCCGCGCTGACTTCAATGCGCGTGTGCAAGAGCTTCCGCGCGGTGACTGCCGTATCGGCGGCGGTGTCGTGCGTCTGCTTCTTTGCGGGACTTGTTGTCTCCTATGCCTTCAATACCCCGGCGGGTGCGAGCGTAGTTGCGGCGAACGCCGTGTGCCTTATGATTTTTGCCGCCGCGGGAGCGATAAAAAACAGGATATCGGCAAAAAAAGTTTAAATAAAATGTGACTATTCCTTAAAAAAACATAAAAAACTTTTACTATGCCATTTTTTGTGATATAATCATTCCAAGTAGATTCCTACGTCAAAAATTTACGGGAGGAAAAAATGCAGGACATAATCACAGTAAACCATCTGAGCAAGTCCTATGGCAGCCACCAGGTGCTCAACGACATTTCGTTCAGCTTCCAGCCCGGCCAGATCATAGCTCTGCTCGGCCCGAATGGCTCGGGTAAATCGTCGCTGATAAAAATACTCACAGGACTCATTCACGACTACTCCGGCGAGGTGCTCATCGACGGCGAAGTTCCCGGTCCTTCGACAAAGGCGAAGATAGCGTATCTGCCCGAGAAGTCGTATCTCGCGGACTGGATGCGCGCCATCGACGCGATAAAATATATCGCGGACTTCTATCCGGACTTCGACCGCGACAAGGCGATGAGAATGCTCGACACATTCGGTCTCCAGCCCAAGCAGAAGATAAAGTCGATGTCAAAGGGCATGCAGGAGAAGCTCCAGCTCATTCTCGTCATGTGCCGCAACGCGAAGCTCTATATTTTCGACGAGCCGCTCAGCGGTGTCGACCCCGCCGCGCGCGACGGCATACTTGAAATAATTATGAAGAATCACCCGAAGGATTCGACTATGCTCATCTCGACCCATCTTATCCACGATGTCGAGAGCATATTCGATCACGCGCTGATGATAGGTCAGGGCAAAGTCCTGCTCAACTCGTCCGTTGACGACATATGCAGCAGCGGCAAGACGCTTGAGGATGTTTTCAAGGAGGTGTTCAAATATGCTTGGCAAATTGATTAAGAATGAAATCAAAATGAGCGCGCATATGATGATGAACATCTACGTTGCCGCCGCGGTCACAATAGGCATCATGCTCATCGCCTATGCTATAGACATAAGCTGGCTGAGCGCCATGGCAACCGTTGCGCTGTTCCTCATAGCGATGATAGCTCTTATCATAACCTTTGTCGGAGTTATCGCAAACTTCTATAAGACGCTCTACGGGCAGCAGGGCTATTTGAGCTTCACGCTCCCCGTGACGAGCGGGCAGCTCCTCGCGGCAAAGGCTATAGTCGCTTTCCTGTGGATGATCGTCAGCTACGCTGTGAGCATCGGCATAATGATCTGGATATACGACTACGTCACCTCGCTCATCGGCGAGAACAACCTCAACATGATAAAGACAATTATCAGCATGTTCCGCTCGATGCCCGGCGCAAAAGCGATAAAGGGATATCTCGTCCTGCTCGTGCTCGCGGTCTTTGTTCAGCTCGCGTTCCTCATTTCCGAGCTGTTCTTCTCCATAACTTTCGCGAACACCCGCATTATGCAGAAGCTCGGCGCGGCAGGCCCGATAGTCGTTTTCTTTGCGATATTCATTATCGCTCAGATCTGTAACTTCCTGCTGACGAACTATGTGCCCATCACCGTTTCGCCCGGAACCGACGGACTTGTGTTCTCGTTCGGCACGGCAATGTCTACAAAGGATCTTTCGTTCGGTGTGACGGGAGTTATCTTCCAGTTCCTGGTTTCAATCGGTCTGTTCTTCGGCACAGGATGGCTGATGAACCATAAGGTCAACATCAAATAAAAAATGTCCGGCGGCAGCGGATGGAGCTTCCAGACCGCTGCCGCTTTTTCTTAACCGAACGCGGGGTCGAGCTTGGCTCGTCTGCGAAAAAAACACAGCAACCCGCGGAGATGCCCACTTTGCCTCAACTGTTTTGTTTCTCAATGTCTTTGTAGGGGTCGGCGACTCGACGACCCGCTGCCTCTATAATTTTTACCCACTACCTTCGCTACCTACCTTAACAAAATATTTTATCTTATACAGCGTTTCGGCATTTTCTTTTTATTTGAAAAAGAAAACGCCTGCAAAAGAAAAGCAAACTCAGGGCTTCGCCCCGAGACCCCGCGAACGCCGCGCCGCAGTACATAGCTTGTGCTACTCAGTAGGTAGCTCGGCACATTCGCCCGCAAACGCGCTGGAGCTTGGACGAGTGCGGGCTCGTGCGGCTTGCTGCGCAAGCCGTTCCCTCGCAGTTCTCAGATAGCCTGTTCCACTGCGGCGCGGCTATTGGAGGCTTGTTCCTCGGGGTTTATAAAGTCGTTTGCTTTACTTTTTCCGGGCTTGCAGCAACTTATATTTTCCGGTGTCAACCACAGACCGCAGGGGCGGGATATGTTTTCTGCCCGTGTAAGCCTGCCGTAATTTTTTGAAGATGCGGCGTTGCTTTACTCAAACAAACAACACAAAATCTCCATATTTTTAATTTCGATAACTCCGCAGGCTTTCCTGCGTTATAATAAACTATTACAGATGAAAGAGGTGAACACCGTGGAACAGACTTCTACCGTTGCCGCCATCGCGACTCCCAACGCCGCGGGCGGAATAGGCATAGTCCGCATTTCCGGCGGCGATGCGATTGCCGTCGCGGATAAAGTCTTTTCGGCGGTCTCCGGGAAGCCGTTGAGCGAAGCGGCGGGATACTCCGCCCACTTCGGCACAGTCAGTTTCGACGGCAAGCCGATAGACGAGGCGATAGCCCTCGTTTTCCGCGCACCCAAAAGTTATACCGGCGAGGACACGGTCGAATTGTCCTGCCACGGCGGAGTGTATATAGTCCGTCAGGTTCTTCGCGCGGTGCTGAACGCGGGCGCTCAGCCCGCAGGTCCGGGCGAGTTCACAAAGCGGGCTTTCTTAAACGGACGCATTGACCTCGCAAAGGCGGAGAGCGTCATGTCGCTCATCTCCGCGCAGGGCGAACAGGCGGCGAGCGCCGCATTCAATACCCTCGAGGGCAGGCTCAGCGGCAGGATAGAATCAGTCGCCCACAGTATAATAAATGTCTGCGCGCATCTGAGCGCGTGGGTCGATTACCCGGACGAGGATATAGAAGAGCTCTCCACGGACGAGCTTGAAAAAACATTTTCGGCGGCGCAGAGCGAACTTGAATCGCTTATCAGCGGATTTGAAAACGGTAAAGCGGTCACTCAGGGAGTGGATACGGTCATAGTCGGCAGACCCAATGTCGGAAAATCGACGCTGATGAATCTCCTGAGCGGATGTGAGCGCTCGATAGTCACCGATGTCCCCGGCACGACGCGCGATATAGTCGAGCAGACTGTTCGCGTCGGCGAAAACCTGCTGCGCCTTGCGGACACCGCCGGAATACGCGACACGGATAATAAAATAGAGAGCATCGGCGTTGAGCTTGCGAAAAAACGCCTCTCCAGAGCGGAGCTGGTCATTGCCGTTTTCGACGGTGCGCAGAAACTGACCGATGAGGATATGGAAATAATCGATTTCTGTTCCGGCAGGCGCAGTCTAGCAGTCGTCAACAAGAGCGACCTCGGCTTTGTCTGCGACACGGATTATATAAAGAGCCGTTTCGGCGCATATGTCGAGCTTTCCGCAAAGACGGCTCAGGGCGGCGGCGAACTGGAAAAAGTGCTGTCCGATCTGCTCGGTACTTCGAATTTCGATCCGTCTGCCGCCGCGCTGACGAGCGAACGCCAGCGCAGCTGCTGCGTGCGCGCGCTCGACAGCATAAAGGAGGCGCGCTCCGCGCTCGAGAGCGGAGTCACGCTCGACGCGGTCAACGTCTGCGCCGACTGCGCCGTTGACGCGCTACTCGAACTCACCGGCGAACGCGCCGGCGAAGCCGTAGTCAACGAAGTGTTTTCGCAGTTCTGCGTCGGCAAGTGATTATAATAAATTGCGACGAGTGTTGCAATTATAGCGCACAGTGATTCGGCGCACCGATGCGTGTAGGCGGCATAAAGTTTTTGTAAAAATCTATTTTGCCGACTTCAGCGGAGAACTTTGCTGGCTTTGTGTTTTTGGCTCCCCTGCAGGGGAGCTGGCTCGGCGTAAGCCGAGACTGAGGGGTTAATTCGCTAACGCTCAAAGTAATAAGTAAAAGTGAATAGTGAAAAAGTGTGCGGTAGGAGCGGATATCATCTGCACGCGAAATTTGCAGTGATTTATTGGCGCACAACTTGTAGGGTGCGGCGACTCGACGCACCGCTGCCGCGACAGCGGCACGGAATCTCTGCAAAAGTTTATTTTGCTGACCGAGGGAGAGAACCTTGTTCGTCTGCTTTTGAAGTATGAATAGTGGCAAGTGACTTAATGATTGTGCCGTTTGTACTATCTTGAAAATCACCGTGACGCTCGCGCGTCAAAGGGTCGTCGAGGTCGCCGACCCCTACAAACCACGCCCCGAGACCCCGCGAACGCCGCGCCGCAGTACAAAACTCGCGGAAGATATATGTCTTAAATGCATACATCATCTTCGACCATAGATAACCACACCAAGGATCCACATATGACTCTCGAAATCATTGACGGAATCTTTTCCGTCTGCAAATTTGAAAAACTTCCGTCCGCTCTGCCGGACACAAATTTTATATTTTTCGCGCGGACGGATTCCGAAATCTCGCTCGTCTGCCCGACTGATTTTGTGCCGGACGGCATTCTGCGCCGCGAGGACGGCTGGCGCGCTCTGCGCGTTTGCGGCGAGTTGGACTTTTCGCTCGTCGGCATCCTCGCCGATATCACATCCGTGCTCGCGCGGCGGGGGATAAGCATTTTTGCGGTGTCTACATATGATACCGACTATATTTTAATAAAAGAAAATAACTTTGCCGATGCGATTTCTGTGCTCGGCGAAAGCGGATATACTGTTGAGGAAAACAAAGGGGTACTGACCGAATGAAATACGATGCGGGTAGAATAGATGTTGCCGTTATAGGTGCGGGTCACGCGGGAATCGAGGCGGGGCTCGCTTCGGCGCGTCTCGGATGCAAGACGGAGGTGTTCACCGTCAATCTCGATTGGGTCGGCAATATGCCGTGCAACCCGTCGATAGGCGGAACGTCAAAAGGACATCTCGTGCGCGAGATAGATGCGCTCGGCGGCGAAATGGGTCTCGCGGCGGACGCGAACACTTTGCAGATGCGTATGCTCAATTTAGGCAAGGGCCCGGCAGTCCACAGCCCGCGCGCGCAGATCGACAGGCGCGCCTACAGCGCATATATGAAAAGAACGCTTGAGGAGCAGGAAAATCTGACGCTCCGTCAGGCTGAAATAATTGATATTCATTATGACTCAGGAGAGTGGGTGCTCACCACCCGGCTCGAAGCCGTTTACCGCGCGAAGTGCGTGGTGCTCGCGACGGGCACTTTCCTCGGCGGCAGAGTCTATATCGGCGATGTCTCATACGAGAGCGGACCGGACGGGATGTTCCCGGCGACCGAGCTGTCGAAGTCGCTCAAAGCCCTCGGACTCCCTCTGCGCCGATTCAAGACGGGCACGCCCGCGCGAGTCAACCGCAGGAGCGTTGAGACCGAAAAGCTTGAACCGCAGTTCGGCGATGAGGATATAGTGCCGTTTTCGTTCACGGGCAGGTACGAAGTGAAGAACACGCGCGAATGCTATGTGACCTACACGGGGGAGGAGACGAAGAAAGTTATTCTCTCGAACCTCCACCGCTCGCCGCTCTATTCCGGAAAGATAGACGGAGTCGGTCCGCGCTATTGCCCGAGCATAGAGGATAAAATAGTCCGCTTCTCCGAAAAGGAGCGGCATCAGATATTCATCGAACCATGCGGCGCGGAGACTCAGGAGATGTATTTGCAGGGTCTTTCATCTTCGCTGCCGGAGGATGTGCAGCTCGAATTTCTGCACACTATCCCCGGATTGGAGCACTGTGAGGTCATGCGCACCGCATATGCTATAGAATACGACTGCATCGATCCGCTCGCGCTCAAGCGCAGTCTTGAGTTCAACGACTTTGACGGACTCTTCGGCGCAGGCCAGTTCAACGGCTCAAGCGGATACGAAGAGGCGGCCGCGCAGGGGCTGATAGCCGGCATCAACGCCGCACGCAAGGTTCAGAAAAAGAACGCGCTCGAGCTCGACCGCGCCAGCTCATATATCGGAACGCTCATAGACGACCTTGTCACAAAGGGCTGCTCCGACCCGTATCGAATGATGACCTCGCGCTCGGAATACAGACTTTTGCTCCGCCAGGATAACGCCGACCGCCGCCTGACTCCCACGGGCTACGAGCTGGGACTCATCTCGCAGGAGCGCTATGATGCATTCTGCCGCAAGCTCGAACTGATTGAAGACGAGAAACAACGCGCGGAGAATACTACTATCCACGCGTGCAAAGAGCTGAATGATATACTTGTTTCACGTGAAACATCGCCCATCGACGGCGGAATAAGATTTTCCGAGCTTCTGCGCCGTCCGCAGGCGGATTATAAACTGCTCGCCCCGTTTGACCCGACGCGCCCGAACTATCCGAAAGAAGTGTTCGAGCAGGTCGAGATAGATATCAAATACGAGGGATATATAAAACGCCAGCAGGCGCAGGTCGATGAGATGCGCCGACTCGAAGTGAAAAAAATACCGCAGGATATAGACTACGCCGCGCTCGGAGGACTGCGGCTTGAGGCGGTCGAGAAGCTTTCAAAGATACGCCCGGAGAATGTCGGCCAGGCGTCGAGAATATCCGGCGTCAGCCCTGCGGACATTTCGGTGCTGCTGATTCATCTGGAGAGGGAGAACAGGAAACATGATAAATAAAGACAGGCTCAAAAATATCTGCGCCGATATCGGCGTTGAGCTCGACGCGCAGGCTCTTGAAAGATTTGAGCTTTTTGCGTCGATGCTCGTCGAAAAAAACAAAGTGCTCAATCTCACCGCCATAACCGACCCCGAGGGGATAGCCGTCAAGCATTTCGCGGACAGTCTCACTGCGCTGCGCATGATAGATCTTCAGCCGGGGACGAAAGTCATAGATGTCGGCACGGGCGGCGGATTCCCGGGGATTCCTCTGCTGATAGCCCGCCCGGAGATAAAGCTCACCATGCTCGATTCGACGGGCAAAAAGCTGGCGTTCGTCTCGCAGAGCGTTGAAGAACTCGGACTTTCCGCTAATATAGTCCATGCACGCGCCGAAGAGGCGGGGCAGGGGGAGCTGCGCGAGAGCTTCGATTTTGCGGTTTCGCGCGCGGTCGCGGCGATGAACGTGCTGTGCGAATACTGCCTGCCGTTTGTTAAAGTCGGCGGAACTTTTTGCGCGATGAAAGGCGCAAAGGGTGCCGAAGAACTCGACTGCGCGGGAAAAGCCATTGCCACACTCGGCGGCGAGACTCAAAAGACCGAGACTCTCATACTGCCCGACGGCGGCGAGAGAGTTCTGATAAATGTAAAAAAGATATCGCACACTGCGACAAAATACCCGCGCCCTTCGGCACAGATTTCAAAAAAGCCGCTCGTATAACGGGGAAAAGCTCCCGAACGGCTCATTTCTGCCCGACCGAAAACAGTGGACAACCGCCTTTTCCGGTGATATGCTTTTATCACAGAGGAACGGCGGTTCTTCTATTATCGGAAAGGACAAGTGCCATGGAAGTTTCAAAAGCCGGAGCTGTTCTGCTCATTCCTGTTGATAAGATCAGGACAAACCCGAATCAGCCGAGAAAATATTTCGACCCCGACGAGCTTTCGTCCCTCGGCGAGAGCATCCGCCGCAATGGAATACTCCAACCGCTTTCGGTGCGCGCGGAGGACGGGGACGGAAAATATGAGCTGATAGCAGGGGAGCGGCGGCTCAGAGCTGCGGCAGAAGCGGGCTTTGACCGCGTGCCGTGCATTGTTATAAATGCGGATTCCACGCAGGCGGCTGTCTATTCCGTGATAGAGAATCTCCAGCGGCGCGACCTCAATTTCTTTGAGGAGGCGCTTGCGATAGAGTCGCTCGGCGAAAAGTACGGACTCGACAGAGCTCAGCTTTCGGAAAAGCTCGGCAAAGCTCCGTCTACATTATCAAATAAGCTTCGGCTTCTGCGTCTGCCCGAGGATATCCGCGAGAAGATGATTTCCGCAGACTTAACCGAACGACACGCCCGTGCTCTGCTCAGGATAGAAGATTTAAATAAGTTGCACGCCGCGACCGATACGGTCATAAAGCGTTCGCTGAATGTGGCGCAGACCGAAAAGCTCGTCAATGCGATTCTCGATGACGAGACCGCGCACAAGCCGCATGTTATAAAGCTCTTCAAAGATGTCCGCATCTTTGTCAACACAATAAACCACGCCGTCGATACCATGCGCGAAGCGGGCATCAGGGCGGAGTCCCTGCGCACCGAGACGCAGGACAGCATCGAGTTCACGGTGCGCATACCGAAAGAGTTCGCCTGCCGCAACGCAGGCTGACCCATAAATTTAACAATCTCCCATTACCATATCTTTCTCTTTCACACCCCACATCACGGCAGGGCGGCAGACTTCCGAAAAGAAGCCTGCCGCTTTGTCGTTTCAATGTTTCACGTGAAACATCGGTGTCCAATATTCTGATTGACCTTTTCAAAGCGTTATGGTATAATTTTTGCAGTATTTTTGGCCGAAAAAGGCAAAGGAGACTTCGGATTGGGAAAGGTAATTGCAATAGTCAATCAGAAAGGCGGCGTCGGCAAGACGACCTCGGCGGTCAACCTCGCGGCGGCCGTCGGCGACAAGGGGTATAAAGTCCTCCTCGCGGACATCGACCCGCAGGGCAACGCGACGAGCGGACTCGGCATCAACAAGCGCGCGCTCGAGCAGTCGGCATATGATGTGATGATAAACTCCGTCCCCGCAAAGGATGTTATCCTCGAGAGCGAGTATGAGAACGTTTGGGTTCTGCCGTCGAACATGGCTCTCGCCGGCGCGGAGCTTGAGCTCGTGGATATGGATCGCCGCGAGAGCAGACTCAAGACTGCGCTCGCACCCGTCAAGGCAGATTTTGATTTTATCTTCTTTGACTGCCCGCCCTCGCTCGGACTCATAACCCTCAACGCCCTGTGCGCTTCGGACACCGTTATGGTGCCGATCCAGTGCGAGTACTATGCGCTCGAAGGTCTGTCGCAGCTGATGTCTACCGTTAGGCAGGTCAAGCGCCTCTATAACCCGATGATCGAGATCGAGGGAGTTCTGCTCACGATGTACGACGGCAGACTCAATCTCACTCAGCAGGTCGTTGACGAGGTCAAACGCTTCTTCCCCAGAAAGGTCTATTCCTCGGTCATTCCGCGAAATGTCAGACTCTCCGAGGCTCCGAGCTTCGGTCAGCCGGTCATGTACTATGATAGAAGCTCAAAGGGAACGAGCGCATATAACGACTTTGCGGACGAGTTCCTGAGAATGAACGGAAAGAAAAGCAACTGAGCCGAAAGGGGAAATATAAATGGCAGCAAAAAAAGGCGGACTCGGCCGCGGGCTTGACGCTCTGTTTGCCGACAACTCCATTGAAGAGATAGCCTCGACCAGCGCGGTCAAGCTCAAGATAATGGATATCGAGCCCAACCGCGACCAGCCGAGAAAAATATTTGACGAGGATGCGCTCGCCGAGCTTGCGGACAGCATAGCGAAACACGGCGTCATTCAGCCGCTTCTCGTGCGCCCGATGCCAGACGGCAGCTATCAGCTCGTCGCCGGCGAACGCCGCTGGCGCGCATCGCGCATGGCGGGTCTGACTGAAGTCCCCGTTGTTATAAAAGAGCTCAGCGACGACGAGGCGATGGCGCTCGCTCTTATAGAAAACCTCCAGCGCGAGGATCTCAACGCGATTGAAGAGGCGCAGGGCATAAAGGCGCTCATGGACACCCTCTCGCTGACTCAGGACGAGGCGGCGGAGCGCGTCGGCAAATCCCGTCCCGCAGTGGCTAATGCGCTGAGACTTCTCAAGCTCCCAGACAGCGTCATTGCGCTCGTCTCGGACGGCAAGCTCTCGCCCGGTCACGCACGCGCCTTGCTCGGTTTCAAAGATGAGCAGGATATCATCGAGACGGCGGATTTGATTATAGAAAAAGGGCTGACCGTCCGCGATGTTGAAAAATTAGTCAAAAAGAGAAATAAAGAGCCCAAGGCGGAGAAGCCAGCCGCTCGCCGCGCGAGCTACTATGACGAAGTTGAACTCGCTCTGACCGACTTCCTCGGAAGAAAAGTCAAGGTCGGCACGAAGCCCGGCAAGGAGAGCGGAGTGCTCGAAATAGATTTCTTCGACAAAGACGATCTGACCCGTCTGGCAGATGCGCTCAAGAGCCTCGGCGACTAAATGCGAATTCCCTCCGCTCATGCGGGGGGATATCTTTTGCCCGCGGGCATAAATCTGTGTTGAGGTGATTGCATGACAGAGGTTCTGATAACGGCGCCGTGCAGCGGTGAGATAAAGCTGCGGCTCGAAGAATTCAAAAACAGCTGTGTATTTTTATTTAAAGACAGAAAAAGCGATATAGGCAGCGCCGAAGTGGTTATCGGCGAACCGCGCACGGAGAGAATAAGAGAGGCGAAGAACCTGAAATTTGTCCAGATGACCTGGGCGGGCGCGGATATATACACGCGCGGCGGCTTCCCGCAGGGGATAAAAATAGCGAATGCGTCCGGCGCGTTCGGTCCGGTCATTGCCGAATATGTTATCGGCGCGATTCTCTGTATCTACAGGCGTTTCCCTGAGTATATCGAAAATCAGAAGGTGTGCATCTGGCGCGATGCCGGAGCCGAGCGGACGATTGAAGGCAAAACAGCTCTCGTTTTAGGCACGGGAGACATCGGCTCGAATATCGCAAAGCGGCTCTCGGCGTTCGGGACAAAAAATATCGGCATTCGCAGAACAGGCGCGCCCGCGCAATATTTTGATGAGATGCACACGCTGTCTAATATAGACGCTCTTCTGCCGCGTGCGGATTTAGTCATCGGCTGCTTGCCGAACACGAAAGAGACGGGTCATATATTAAATTACGACCGCCTCTGCCTGATGAAGAGTGACGCGCTGTTTATAAATGTCGGGCGCGGGAGTCTAATTGACACAGACGCGCTCATTCGCGCGCTCGAAGAGCGGCGCATCGCGGGCGCGATTCTCGATGTGCTCGAAAATGAGCCGCTCGCGGCGGATTCCCCGCTGTGGAAAAGGCCGAATGTTTTGATAACTCCGCATATCTCCGGGCGCGGCTTCGGTCACGACCCGGAGACAGAAAAGAAAGTATGGGACATCTGTCTCGAAAATCTTCGCCGCTATATAGCAGGGGAGGATATTATCAACGAGGTTGATATGAACCTCGGATATTAAAAATCAAACCCTCCGGCGGACGGAGAGTAAAGACAACCAACCTGCCTGATATAAGCTTTGGGCAGGTTGGTTTTGTTGATGGGTAAATTGAGTATCGTTATAGAATATATTCAGGCGCCCCTGAAGGGGAGCTGTCGCAGAGCGACTGAGGGGTTTGTTTCGCTTCGTTCAAAGTAATAAGTAAAAGTGAATAGTGAAAAAGTTCGCAATATGAGCGAATATCATCCGCCCGCGAAATCTGCACAAATTTATTGACGCGCAACATGTAGGGTGCGGCGACCTCGACGCACCGATGCCGCGTGAGCGGCATGAAATCCTCGAACTGTTCATTACCGACCGTTTGTAGGGACAGCCCTTGCGGCTGTCCGCCAGCGGAGATGCTTTCAATAGATTTAAACAGACAAAAGCAAACCCGTTTCCCTGACTTTTGCAAAGTAAAAGCAAGTGACCAAGCCGATTTTTTTAATTAAGCTTCCAATAGCCGCGCCACAGTGTTTGAAGTCTGACTGGGAAATGCGAGGGAACGGCTTGCGTAGCAAGACGCACGAGCACGCACCCGTTCAAGCT